>CDZE01033209.1_pt1 | contig 151465 bp, 129 predicted proteins | sample 557341 | NCBI WGS metagenome assembly CDZE01 (sample SAMEA3182109, study PRJEB8094) | gut metagenome | biome: human; feature: gut; material: Stool; isolation source: human stools | place: Canada | collected 2013-04-23
CCGCTTCGATATCGGGCTGTCGAGGGCGCCAGCCCCTACACCAAAGTTCTACCGCCACAAAATCGCTGTCGCTCTTTGCGGACTTTACCTTGTATAAGAGGACACAAAAAGCGGTGCAGAGTTTCCACTCCGACACCGCTTTGCTTATATCTTTACTTTATTTTTCTCTATAAAGTCCACATTCACTATCATGGGAATATATCACTCCCACCGCCTGCAAAAACGAATATATTATCACGCTTCCCACGAACTTCATTCCACGCTTTTTCAAGTCTGCAGATATCCTATCGGACCATTCGTTGGTAGTTTTATCGCACTCATACAATATTTTTCCGTCAGTAAACCTGCAAAGATAATCATAAAAGCTCCCATGCTCCTTCACAATATCCCGAAATATTCTTGCATTAGAAATACTCGCTCTGATTTTCAGCTTATTTCGCACAATAGAACTGTCAGAGCAAAGCTCTGCTATCTTCTCTTCGTCATATCCACAGACCTTATCAAGGTCAAATTCATCATAAGCTCTGCGGAAATTCTCACGCTTGTTCAGTATACACTCCCACGAAAGCCCAGCCTGAAAAGACTCCAGCACAAGCATCTCAAACAAATAGCTGTCATCAGTCCTGAGAACGCCCCATTCCTTGTCATGATATTCCACATACTTTGGATTTTTCAGGTCGCACCATTTGCATCTGTTCATATCTCGATACCCTCCAGCCTCAACAACGCCGCCTTGTTTCCTATTCCGCCGCTGTAGCCTGTGAGCCTGCCTTTTGCACCCACTACCCTGTGGCATGGTACTATTATGCTTATGGGATTTGCACCCACCGCACCGCCTACAGCCTGTGCAGACATCTTCTCTTTCCCAAGCCGCAAAGCTGCCTGTGCCGCTACCTCACCATAGGTCATGACCTTTCCGTATGGTATCGTGGTCATTATCTCCGTGACGATCCTGCGAAACTCCGTCTGTCCGCCAAGCTTGTATCTCGGCGTAAAATCAGGTGTTTCTCCGCTGAAATATGCCTTAAGCCAACTGCAAGTTTCTTTAAATACAGGCAGAAACTTCTCTTCACAGCCCTCTGTCACGCTCGCACCCTTTGAGCCTTGAAACCATAACCCGGTGAGATATTCCCCCTCACCGCTCATTATTATGTCATCAAAGCCGTCAGGTGTAGCGTATGCCCATTTGCAGGTCATATAAGCTTCGTACCCTCGTTGTCAATGTGAAATTCCTTTACCTGCCAGCCCTTAAGCCCTGCATTGTCAAGAGAAAATTTCATCTTGCCTGCGAAATATTGATTGCTCTCATCTACTATAGCCATGATAGTTGGACCTGCACCGCTAATGTATGCCGCATATGCACCATGAGTGTACGCAATGTCAAAAACGTCCTTGCAGTGGGGTATAAGCTCCATTCTGTAAGGCTGATGGAGTCTGTCATCAACTGCCGTTTTCAGATTTTCAAACTTGCCCGTAAGAAGCGAAGCCGAGAAAAGCGCCGCACGGGAAAGGTTGTAAACTGCGTCCTTGTGTGAAACTTCCTTTGGCAGACAAGCCCTCGCTTCCTCAGTTTTCAGCTCAAAATCAGGTATTATCGCCACGAATTTCAGCTTTGTGAAAACCTCCTGCTTTACCCAGTGTACCTTTCTTCCGTCAAATACCGCCGTCACAATTCCGCCAAGAAGTGCAGGCGCAGTGTTGTCAGGGTGACCCTCTATCTGTGCCGCAAGGTCAACAAGATCGTCCTTTGTGAGGGGATCTCCAAGCATCTTGTTTGCTCCCACAAGTCCTGCGATTATGCAGGCAGAGGACGAGCCAAGTCCCCTCGCCATAGGAATGTTGCTCGTCTGTATGAGTTTAAGTCCCTCCAGCTTTTTTCCGCAAACCGCAAAAAGGTCTTTGGCAGAAATGTAAATGAGGTTTCTCTCGTCCGTAGGAATGTCAAGCCCGTCCGCCGCCGTTATGTCTATCCTGTCGCACTCCTCCATTTCAATGTAGTTGTAGTAAGTGAGCGCAAGCCCCAGTGCGTCAAAACCGGCGCCAAGGTTAGCCGACGTGGCAGGTATCTGTATTTTTATCATGGTGAAAACTCCTTTATATGTAAAAATGTACGAATAAGCGCAGTTAAAATTGTCTTTTACATCAATTGACAATTAGTCAATGTTATGCTATCCTTTAGTTAAAGAAAGGGGGGCGAGCAAATGAATAGAAAAATAATTATCGCTCTGTGTGCATTGTGTCTCTGTGCATTTTGTTCATGCAGTAAAAACGAAGAACAGAACAACTCGTCCGAAAAACCGACCGAAACAACAGCGGTGACAACAGTTTCAACAACGACCACCACCCCAACCACCTCAGAGCTTGTGGCAGACACTCCGCCGCCGTATATGTACTATGAGGGCAAAACATATACCTCACTTTACAAAGCCGAAGAAACTCTTATGTCAACAGACGATAAGATGACCGAAAGGCTGAACGGCTATGAGTTCGTAGGAAACACCCACGAATTTTTTAACATCGGTGATATGAAGTCAGACTTTGATGTGACTTCACTGCCTGATAACGCCAAGGTCTACCATGACCCTGACAAAGCAGATGACAGCGACCCGTTTATAATTGCCTTTGAAGAAAACGGACAAACCACCCTCTATTATATGAATTTGCTCAGTGAATAACATACTGTAATAAACGCAATTGATTTCTTTGAGGGGGACTTATTATGAAAAAGAAAACAGCAGTTATTATTCTGGCATTTCTGGCAGTATGTCTTTGCTCGTGTTCAAAAAGCAAAAATGACAGCGGAATAGACTCCGAATATGTTAAAACAGAGAGTGTTGTAACTGAGGAGAGCACAGAGGAAACAACAGAGGTCAGAGGAGCTGATATGTGTCCATTGTATATGTATTATGAGGGCGATCTGTATATCCCTGCGGTCAATCCTGAAGACAGACTGATCTTTGATACAGCCGAGTTAAAAGACTATAAGTATGTTGGAAAAACAACACAATGCATTGATTGCAGTGGCTTAACAGAGAATTTTAGGGTCACCATTCTTCGTGATAATGCAAAGGTCTATTATGATCAGAATGAACCTTTGGACGGCAAGCCTTTTGCTCTGATGTCTATTAATGAGAACGGCACTGTTTGGATAGCATATCTCAAACTAAATGATCGTGATTAAATATGTAAAGCGGCGGAGTTTTGATCCGCCGCTTCTTGTTTTTTATCAGTATATCCTTATCTTGCTTGCGATCTCAGCGGAGTGTGAAAGGATAGTCAGGTTAGCGTCAATGTCAGCCTCTTTCATGTTCGGCGTGATAAACGCAAGCTCGTTCTCTGTCCTGCCCGAACGCTCTATATACATGAGCTTTCCGAACATCTCAGAAATAGAAGACTTGAGAGCCTCAGCATTTTCAGCCTTTATGCGAACATACATTGAAACGTCCATATCCTTGTATGGCGCAACAAAGTTCTTGTCATCACAATCTTCCCATGTAAGAGCAAGCACTCTGTGATGATGTTTCAGACAATCGATAATGTCGCCTACTACCGCTGAAGCTGTAGGAAGCTTTCCTGCACCCTGTCCGTAGAACATAACGTCGCCAACGCCGTCGCCTGTTACGCTGATAGCATTGTATACATCATCAACAGACGCAAGAAGATTTGACTTTGGCACAAGTCTAGGACAAACGATAGCACTCACTCTGCCGTCATCAAGCTTCTTTACAGAACCTATAAGCTTTATAACATATCCTGCGTTTGCAGCATATTCAACATCATCAAGTGTGATCTTTGTTATGCCTGAGCAGTGTACCATTTCAGGATAAATGTGCTTGCCGTATGCAAGTGAGCCAAGTATACAGATCTTTCTGCAAGCGTCCTCGCCCTCAACGTCAGCCGTAGGGTCAGCCTCAGCGTAACCAAGCTTCTGAGCCATTTTAAGAGCATCGTCAAATGACATCTGCTCTTTTATCATCTTTGTAAGAATGAAGTTTGTTGTGCCGTTAAGAATACCTGATATCTGAAGTATCTCGTTTCCTGCCAGACACTTGTTAAGCGGTCTGATGATAGGTATACCGCCGCCAACGCTTGCCTCGAACAGATAGTTGCAGTTGTGTTCCCTTGCTATTTTAAGAAGCTCAGCACCCTTTTCTGCAACTAGCGCCTTGTTTGATGTAACAACGCTCTTGCCGTGTTCAAGAAGCTTCTTTGTGTAGTCATAAGCGAAAGTCGTTCCGCCTACTACCTCGGCTACTACTTCTACCTCGGCATCATTGAGAATAATGTTGAAGTCCTTTATCATTTTGTCTGCAAATGGAGAATCAGGGAAATCCCTCAGATCAAGAATGTACTTGATGTCACATTCCTTGCCGACCTTTTTTGAGATAGATTCACGGTTTTTCATAAAAAGCTCTACCGTACCAGAGCCTACAACGCCATAACCGATAACTGCTACTTTACACATAAAAAATCCTCATTCCTAATAAATTATATATTGTTAAAATCTTATTTTACCCTTACTCTCCCGATATTATCTTGACTTCCACAACGCCGTGAACTTTAGAAAGCTCCTCCGTAAGCACGTTGGTGCTAAGTGCGTCATGCTCAAATCTTACCGAGAATGTCACCGTTGCCACCGAGTCGATAGGGATATTCTGGTTTATGGTCAGAATATTCGTGTTCAGCTCGTAAAGCCGTGATATAATGGAGGAAAGCACTCCCTTTTCATCTCTCAGTATGCAGTATACCGAAACGATGTTGTTTGTGAGCTGTTCTTCATAATTGAATACGGAGTCCTTGTATTTGTAGTATGCGCTCCTTGATATCCCAACCTTGCGGCAGGCTTCCGATGAAGTGGAAACTTCGCCCCTTGCCCTCATGCGCTTTGCGGCAAGCACCTTTAGCACAATGTCAGGAAGCACCTCAGAGCTTACGATAACAAGTTTGTTTTGCCCGTTCTCCAATTTTAGTCCACCTCCAAAGTACAGATGTGTGCGTGATAAATACAAGTTTACCACTTTTGTCCCCTTTTGTCAAGTGACCTGACCGCAGATATTCAACTAATTTTTCAAATTCAGGGTAAAATAAAATGTGTATTCTGACTAAAATCATTACACATAGAGCAATTTGTCCAAAGAAAAGTCATATAGATAGTGCAAAGTATATAAATAGTATGGCTTTGTACCCCTTCAAACTTGCTATTTAAGACAAAAAGGTGTACAATTAATGTTATGAAACTATCCTGCCTGAAAGGGGAGAATAATATGGATATGATAGCAGAAATACTGCAAACAGATAAAGCCGCTGCAGGCAAGCTTGAAAAAGCAGATATGGAAAGCGGCGAACTGCTGGAGCGCACAGTGAAAGAAGCGCAGGAGCTGAAGGAAAACGCCCTGAAAGAAGCCGAAGCCTATAAAACGCAGAAAGCCAAAGAGGTCACAGAGCGTATAAATACCGAAAGCGAAAAGATAACTTCCGCACAGAACGAGAAAACAACGGTTCTCGATAAGATATTTGAAGAAAAACATACTCAGTGGGAGAAGGAGATATTTGATAATATTATCTCTCCGAAGTAGAGCAAAAATTCTCCGTGAAAGGGGCTGAAAAAATATGCTTGACAGTTGGTCTGCCAACGGAACAGTGGCGAAAATAAAATATATCCACGGCAGAATGTTTACTAAAGAGAACTATCATGAAATGCTCATGCGAAGAACAGTCCCCGAAGCCGCAGACTATCTTGCACATTCAGCCAGATATAAAGACGCTTTCCGTGACGTTGACCCTAATACCGTCCATAGAGGTTTTGTGGAGGCGCTTCTCCAAAGAGAGAATTTCAATACCTATATGCGCCTGTGCAGATTTCAGGAGCTTGATAAACTGCCTTTTTATGACTTCCTTATAAAAAGCAAGGAGATAGAATGTATTTTGTCCATGATAAACAATATAAATTCAGGGCTTGATAATTCTTACCTTAACGACCTTCCCGGCTATGTCATAAAACATTCAAAGGTCAGCCTTCTTGAAATGAGCCGAGCCGAGAACTATGAACAGCTTCTTAAAATACTAAGAAATACACCGTATTATAAGATACTGGTGAAAATACCGCCTTTGGAGGACGGCTCAGCGGATTATACCGAGTGCGAGCTAAGGCTGAGAACAGCCTATTATACCGAGCTTTTAAATACCGCAAAGCATGATTTTTCCGAAATGCAAAGCAAACAGCTCTCAGAAATGATAAGCCGAGAGATAGATTGCCTTAACATAATAAACGCCTACCGTATGAAAGCCTTTTTTGGCTACTCCTCCGAGGAGATAAAAAAACGGCAGATAAGAATAAAAACAGGCACAGGCTCAGTTAAAAGACTTGATAAGTATTATGAGCTTGAAAGCCCCGAAGATATGCTCGAATGGGTGAAAAGATCAAAGTATTCAAAGGGTTGCAAACAGACCTCTGAATATATCGAAAGCATAGTGCGAAGCTCACAGTTTTGCTATCTTTCCCATATCCTAGCCCAAAGCACCGCCGCACCGGTTTCTCTCTATGCCTTTATGAAACTGTGCAGTACGGAAGCCTTGAACATCGTGCATATAATCGAAGCGATAAGATATAATGCCGATCCCTCGGCAGTTGAAAAGGATCTTATCATCACCGCCTGAGCGGTAAATTCTCAGGAAAGGAGATAATGTGATTGGCTATAGAAAAAATGTCCCTTGTGAATATAGCAGGTCTTATGGACGAGCTTGATGCGACCTTAAAAAGGTGCTGTGAAAGCGGCTGTTTTCATATCGAGCCTGCGGGCAATTCTCCTGACAGCGCAATGAAGCCCCTCAGCGAGAAAAACGAGTATGACCGACCTCTGAAAGAGCTTGCCCAGCTTTCCGCACAGCTTGGTATAACTCTAAAGGAAACTGATTTTACTGACTGTGACCTGTCAGCTCCGCAGGATTTTAACTCCCTGTTTGAAAAGTATAATACCCCTTTCAGCGAGCTTAATACAAAGCGGCTGGAGCTTACTCAGCGTATCTCAGAGCTTGGAGGGGCGGTCAGACAAATAGACCACCTGAAAGGTATGCACAGCGACTTTCAGCAGCTTTTCTCAATGAAGTATGTTTCCGTCCGTATCGGAAAGCTGCCTGTGGATAACCTGCCGAAGCTTGATTATTATGACGAGAATTTCTTCTTTGTCCCCTTTGAAACGGGAAAAAGCTTCTGCTGGGGAATGTATTTCGTCCCTGAACGTGATAAACAGCGTGTTGATGATATCTTCCACTCAATGTATTTTGAAAGGATACGGATACCGTCCTATGTATCAGGCGACGCAGACGAAGCCTTGGAAAAGCTAAAACAAACTATAGACGCAGATACAGTTGAGAACGCAAAGATAAACGAGCAGATAAACGAGCTTGCCGCAAAAGCAGAGCCTGAACTGCAAAAAGCTTTTTCAAAACTAAGGTTTATCCACGATACCTTTGACCTGCGGCGAAATGCCGCCGCACTAAACGATAAGTTTTATCTTAAAGGCTTTATCCCCGAAAAGGAAAAAGACCGCTTTGATAAGCTTTTCAAGGATATGCGTTCAGTGTCAGTGGTCTATCTCCCACCTGACGCAGACGCTTCATGTGAGCCGCCTACAGTGCTTAAAAACAACTTTTTGACCCGACCTTTCACAATGCTTGTGGAAATGTATGGTCTGCCTGAGTATAAAGGCTATAACCCGACCGCTTTCGTGGCAATAACCTATACTCTGCTTTTCGGCATAATGTTCGGCGACTTGGGACAAGGACTTATTATCGTCCTTGGCGGACTTGCCTTGAAGAAAAAGCTAGGAGCAAAAATAAGCGGTCTTGTCACACGCCTTGGCATATCAAGTATGATATTCGGCACTCTCTATGGCTCGTTCTTCGGTTATGAAGAGCTTTTAGACCCCGTGTTTGAGAATATAGGACTTGACTTCCTGCCCCTAAAGGTTTTCAAGCAAACGAACTTTATCCTCATAACTGCCGTTGCCATAGGCGTTGCACTTATCGTTATCTCAATGATACTCAATATCTATATCGGCTTTAAAAATAAGGATTACGAAAAAGCCATTTTCGGCTGTAACGGCATTGCGGGACTTGTGTTCTACAGCTCCGTTGCGGCAGGACTTGTTGGAACGCTCATGTTCGATGTGAAAGTCATGTCCACTCCGTTCGTCATTTTCCTTATCGTAATACCATTGGTGTGCATATTCTGCCGAACACCTTTCTCTATCGCCGTGAAGTATAAACAGTGGCGCTTGTCCGAGGACGAGGAAAAAATGACCGTGGGCAACTTTATAGTTGAAAATTTCTTTGAGATGTTTGAGTTCCTGCTCAGCTATGTTTCAAATACTATGTCATTTCTCCGTGTGGGCGGGTTTGTCCTCTCCCACGCAGGCATGATGCTTGTGGTAATGACCCTTATGGAAATGTGTTCCGCCGCCGCACAGCCATTCGTGCTTGTGCTTGGCAACCTGTTTGTAATGGTAATGGAGGGCATGATAGTTGCCATTCAGATAATCAGACTTGAGTTTTATGAGATATTCTCCCGCTTCTATGAGGGCGGCGGAAAACCATTCGAGCCTGTTGGTGTAAAATTTACCGCACAAACAGAATGATATCAAATTTGTGGTATTGTTTTGTAGGGGCGAACTTCGTTCAGTCACTCACCGTGACGGGCATTTTACCCCGACCATTATCCATACCCGTACAATGTAATTCGTAAAATCTAAAGTAAAAATAATTTTTTGGAGGAATCAACTATGCTTATCTATTTCCTGCTCCCACTTATAGCAGTCGCACTTCTTTGTGTACCATTCATTTTCACCGCAAAGAAAATAAAGAACGGAAAATCGCCAAAGGGCGCTTTTATCGGTAATCTCTGTACATTTGCAGGCATAATGCTCTGCGCTCTTATCGTCCCTGTAGGTAATTTTGTTTCAGCCGCAAGCGAGGAGGGCGTTAAGGCCGCCCTTTCAACAGGCGCAGGCCTTGGCTACCTTGCAGCAGCCCTTGCCGTTGGACTTTCCTGCGTAGGTTCAGGCATAGCCGTTGCCGCAGGCGCACCGGCCGCTATCGGTGCAACCTCAGAAGACCCTAAAAACTTTGTAAAGGCTCTTATCTTCGTTGTTCTTGGCGAAGGTATCGCCCTCTATGGACTTCTTATCGCTATCCTTATAATCTCAAACGTAGGCACTGCATTGGGCATTTAACATGAGATTTTATCTTATCAGCGATAATATAGATACCCAAATGGGCATGAGACTTTCAGGTATCGAGGGCGTTGTGGTGCATACCTCCGAGGAAGTGTCAAACGCACTTGATAAGGCTATGGAAATGAAGGACGTTGGCGTTGTGCTTATGACAGAGCTTGCAGTCAAGCAGTGCAGAGAAAAGGTCTATGACTATAAGCTCACAAGAGAAACGCCCCTCATAGTTGAAATACCAGACCGCCATGCCACATCAAAGATATCTGATACCATTTCCCACTATCTCGCAGAAGCAGTGGGAATAAAGCTGTGATTTTGATAGGAGTTTAGTAATGGAAAATCAGACGATAAAACTTGAACGCTTCAAGCAGGCTGTCTTTGAGGACGCTGAAAAACAGGCAAAGCTCATAACCGAATCCGCTGATAAACAGCGTGAAAACGAGCTTGCTCAGGCGAAAATAGAAGCACAAAGCCTCGCAGACTCGAAAAAAGCCGCCACAGATAAGACCGAGGAGGCAAGAGCCGTAAGGGAAATATCTTCAAAACAGCTTGAAGCTAAAAGAAACGTGCTTTGCCATAGAGAAAAGCTTATAGACAGCGTTTTTGACAACGTAAAAAGCAGGCTTGCGACTTTCAAAGCAAGCAGAGATTATAAGTCTTGGCTAAAAGAAAAAGCCGAAAAATGCAAACAGACCTATCCCGAGCATAAGGGCGTTATCTACCTCTCACCTGATGATATGAAATACGCCTCTGACCTTGCAGACTTTGAAGTAAAAAGCCGAGATTCCATAGAGCTTGGCGGTATGCTCATGGTCTATGAGGATATGGGTATAGCACTTGATTATACCTTTGATTCAGCATTTGAGGGACAGCGTTCAGCCTTTACTGAAAAAGCCGAGCTTGTGCTTGGGTAATAAGGAGTTTTTTATGGATAAAATATATTCGGTAAACGGACCTGTAGTAAAGGTTGCAGATACGAAAAGCTTTGCCATGCAGGAAATGGTCTATGTGGGCAAAAAGCGTCTTATCGGCGAGGTCATAAGAGTGCAGTCCGATTTTACCACCATTCAGGTCTATGAGGGTACAACAGGGCTTATGCCTGACGAGCCTGTTACCTCAACAGGCGCACCGATGTCCGCAACCCTCGGCCCCGGTATAATAAATAACATCTTCGACGGCATAGAAAGACCTCTTAAAAAGCTTGAAGAAGTCTCAGGTGCTTTTATCGCCGACGGTGCAGACGTAAGCTCGCTTGATACAGAGAAAAAGTATCCCGTTACAATGACAGTGAAAACAGGGGATAAGCTTTCCGCAGGGGATATTTATTGCACCTGCCCCGAAACGCCACTTATCACACATAAGTGTATGCTTTCCCCTCTGTCAAAAGGCGGAGAGGTAATATGGACAGCCGAAAACGGCGACTATACAATAAATGATGTTGTGGCAAAAATAAAAGCCCCTAACGGAGCAGTAGAGGAGCTTACCCTCTGCCAGAAATGGCCTATCAGAACATCAAGACCATGCAAAAACCGCCTGCCTATTACAAAGCCGTTGGTAACAGGTCAGCGTATCGTTGATACTATTCTGCCGGTTGCAAAAGGCGGAACAGCCGCTATCCCTGGGGGCTTCGGCACAGGCAAGACCATGACCCAGCACCAGCTTGCAAAATGGTGTGATGCAGATATAATCGTCTATATAGGCTGCGGCGAACGTGGAAACGAAATGACGCAGGTGCTTGAGGAGTTCTCCGAGCTTATCGACCCGAAAACACAAAGACCGCTTACCGACAGAACAGTGCTTATCGCAAATACCTCAAATATGCCTGTCGCCGCCCGTGAAGCCTCTATCTATACGGGCATAACCCTTGCCGAGTATTACCGTGATATGGGTTATCATATCGCAATAATGGCAGACTCTACTTCACGTTGGGCAGAAGCTCTCCGTGAGATATCAGGCAGACTTGAAGAAATGCCTGCCGAGGAAGGTTTCCCTGCCTATCTGCCGTCACGAATTTCCGAGTTTTATGAGCGTGCAGGCTATGTTGAAACTCTGGGCGGCAAGGAAGGCTCTGTTACTATAATCGGAGCAGTTTCGCCCCAAGGCTCTGACTTTTCCGAGCCTGTCACACAGAATACAAAGCGTTTTGTACGTTGCTTCTGGGCGCTTGATAAATCCCTCGCCTATGCAAGACATTATCCTGCAATAAACTGGAACACAAGCTATTCCGAGTATACAGAAGACCTTGCAGATTATTATAATAAAAACGTCAATGAGAACTTCATGAAAGTCAGACAGGAGATATCAAATATCCTCGTTGAGGAAAATACTCTTATGGAGATAGTCAAACTCATGGGTACTGACGTCCTCCCTGACGATCAGAAGCTTCTTATCGAAACCGCAAGAGCCGTAAGAGTGGGCTTTTTACAGCAAAATGCCTATCATAAGGACGATACCTACGTCCCCCTTGATAAGCAGTACCGCATGATGAAGCTTATTACAGATTTCTATGCCCTTGCAAAGAAAACACTTTCACAGGGCGTGAACGTTGATAAAATAATAGGCTGCGGCTGGATAGAAAAGCTTATCAAAGTCAAGTATGATATACCAAACGATAAAATAGAGCTTTTTGACGAATACGAAAAGAATATGAAAGCCGATATGGAGGCTTTGACAGGAGGTGCAGGAGCGTGAACGTAAAATATATCGGACTAAGCGAAATAAACGGCCCGCTCGTTGCACTTGACCATGTAAGCGGCATTTCCTATGACGAAATGGCGGAAATAAAACTTGATGACGGCACACGCCGCCTTGCAAGAGTTGTAGAGGTGGAAAAAGACAGAGCCGTTTTGCAGGTTTTCGAGGGAACAAAAGGACTTTCCCTTGTTAATACCACCACAAGCTTTCAGGGCAAGCCTATGGAACTTGCATTGTCTACCGAAATGCTGGGCAGGATATTCAGCGGAGCAGGCAAGCCTATCGACGGTCTGGGAGAGATCTTCCCTGAAAAGTACCGTGACATAAACGGCTCGCCCCTTAACCCTGTTTCAAGAACATATCCTCGAAACTATATAAACACAGGGATATCTTCCATAGACGCTCTTACTACCCTTATAAGAGGTCAGAAACTCCCTATCTTCTCAGGTTCGGGACTTTCCCATAATAAGCTCGCTGTGCAGATAGTAAGGCAAGCGAAAATCGCCGACGAAAACGGGCAGGATTTCGCAATAGTTTTCGGAGCAATGGGCGTAAAAAACGACGTTGCAGATTATTTCAAACGCTGTTTCGAGGAAACAGGCGTTTTGCAGAGAGTCGCAATGTTTTTGAATCTTTCAAACGACCCTATCATAGAGCGTATCCTCACTCCAAGATGCGCGCTCACTTGTGCCGAATATCTTGCCTTTGAGCATGATATGCACATTCTCGTTATCCTCACAGATATGACTTCCTATGCCGAAGCCTTGCGAGAGTTCTCCTCATCAAAGGGGGAGATACCGGGAAGAAAAGGCTATCCGGGCTATCTCTATTCCGACCTTGCCTCTATCTATGAAAGAGCAGGCATTGTAAAGGGAGCAAAAGGCTCTGTTACGCAGATACCGATACTCACCATGCCGAATGACGATATCACCCACCCTGTCCCTGACCTTACAGGCTATATAACCGAGGGGCAGATTGTTCTTGACAGAAACCTCGACCAAACAGGTGTTTATCCTGCTGTTTCTATCCTGCCGAGCCTTTCAAGACTTATGAAAGACGGCATAGGCGAGGGCTATACAAGGGAAGACCACCAAATGGTGTCGAACCAGCTTTTTGCAGCCTATGCAAAGGTGCAGGACGCAAGAAGCCTTGCTTCCGTTATCGGTGAGGAGGAGCTTTCCGATACCGATAAAGCCTATCTTAAATTCGGTACGCTCTTTGAGAAGCATTTTATCGACCAAGGCTTTGACGTGAACCGTTCCATAGATGAAACTCTCGACCTGGGCTGGAGCTTGCTCTCCACCCTGCCGAAATCAGAGCTTGACCGAGTTGACGAAGAACATCTGGAGCATTATTACAGTGCCGAAAAAGCTAAGGCACTTTTTGCAGAGGACTAAAATCATAATGGGACGCATTTGTGCCACACAAATAATTATGTAGGGGCGGTCACTCGCCGTGACGGGCATTTTACGCTACAATTTTTGTTAATGCGACATATTTGCACCGCATAAAACAATTATGAAAAAAATCGGGTAAACGATGTTCGCCCCTGCTTGATTTTCAGACCATACTAGATTTTTTAATGATACAGTGATATAATAGAAACCTGCTAAGAAAAATCAATAGGCAAAATGGACAAAGTTGAGAAAAGAAGCAAAGGAAAAAACGATATAGCAAAGCTGACGTTTGAAGGAAGTATTCAAACGCCTGATGAGTATGTACCTGAGACTACAATTAATGTTCGGAGTAAAACTCCATAACCTTGCCGTAGTAAACTCGAAGGAATTTGTTAAGCCCCGCAATCATTGCTTCTTTGCCGCATTTCCCTTCGCTGCGTTTCTTCTGAATAAAGTTATAGACAGCATTGTCGGCAGGTTTGTGTTTGATTAAGGACTGCATGATCTCGTAGCCTGTTTTTCGCAGATAACTGTTTCCACGCTTGGATATATGACGCTCAGAAGCGTGGAATGCACCCGACTGATAAGGCGGAGCGTCAATGCCTGCATAGGCAATGAGAGAGTGCTTGTTTTTGAATCTGCGTACATCGCCAATTTCAGCAATGATACGTGGAGCAAGTGTATCTCCGATACAATCCATTTCCTTGACAACAGAATATTCAGGCAAGGTGTTGCAAAGATCCTGCATTTGTGCTAAAATGGTATTGCGTGATTCCTCTATTGAGTGGATCAGCTTGACGGCTTCACTAACGGCAATTTTGACGGATTGGGAGTTAGGAAGCGTAGGGATACCGTTTTGAGCAAGGGCAAGGATTTCCGCTGCCTTACGCTCGTTTAAGCGGTATCCCTTTTTCTTTGCCCATTTGCAGTAATCAGATGTAAATTTCATTTCTCCCATATCGAGAATATTCTGAAAATGAATATATCGATTGACAAACTCGGTCAGCTTGTGATTTTCGCCTTGATTTGAAAGAACATCATTGATTTTGGGCATAACTTGGTCAAGAAGATTGGAGAAGTTCACCTTTGATTTAACAAGCATACCTGTAACCTGATAATACTGACGTGCAAGAAATTTAAGTTCATCGTATATAACATTAGAGGGATAAGCCTTAACAAGCTCGTTCCAGTATGTAATACCGAAAGATGCGATTTTAATCGAATCAATTTTATCGGTTTTTGCTCGTCTTATGCTTTGCGAGCAGAACTTCTTCATACGCAAGGCATTTACACAGCATACAAAAATGTTGTGAGAAGATAAATAGGTCGCAACAGGAAGATGATAGTGACCTGTATCTTCCATAACAACACGGGTTTCTTCATCGAATGATTTGATGAGAGAAATAAGAGAATCCAGTTCATCGGCAGTGTGACCAATGTCAAAGGGTGATTCAAGTATTTCGCCGCAAGGTTTCATAATGCAAACAGTACTTTTTCCTTTTGATACATCAATTCCTACACTAATCATGATAAATCCTTCTTTCTGATATTTTGTAATGTTTCCGCTCAGGAGCTTATTAAAATTCATTTTGGTTAGTGATGCGAACGCTGCTGTAAACACAGCAGGTACAACCTGCTTAATCGAATTTTATAACAAGAAGGCGGCTGACACTTTCTGCTACGAACGCTTAGTTCTAAGGAGATGACCGTCAGTCCATTACCTTCTTATTATATCAAAATAAGCATAGCCTGTCACCACTGTAGTCAGCAGTTTGGACTATGCTAATATCATACCAAAGGAGATCTTTATGAAGGTGATCTATAAATGTGCCGCCATTTTGACGGCGGCGATATTGTCAGTGCAGTTTCCTTGTGCAGTTTTTGCGGATATAGAGCATGACGCAGATAATGACAGCCCGAAATTTAAGATGGGCAGGATAATTTTTACTGATAATGGTTATGGCTACGAAAAGGAAGGTCTAGAAAAATCGGAGATCGCTGATGAGGATCTGACCGATACGGAAGACGGGGTTTCACCTTATGCACAAAAGGCAACGGCTTCGCTTCCTGCGAAATATGACCCCAGATCTAAGAATACGCTGACGACTATCAAAAATCAGTTCCAGACAGGCACTTGCTGGGCGTTTGCGGCACTTTCCTGCACAGAGAGCAATCTTATTCAAAAGGGGCTTGAAAATCAAAACGTGCAGTTTTCTGTGCCGAGCCTTGTCCTCTCTACATATGCTAACGGCGGATTTGACGAGTCAATATGGGATTGCGGCGGAACGTGGATGGATTCGTCCCTTGCAATGGCGGCTCATAGAGGACTTTGCTATGAGGAATATGAGCCTTTCGTGTCCGACGGAACGGAAGCCACTATCGTATCTGAGGAGAAAAAGGGAGTTTGCGAATATCAGCTTAATTACGCTTCCACTATCACAGGCGGACGAAACGCCATTAAAAACAAGATAAAAGAGCTTGGCGGAGTAATGGTGAGCTATTATGCAGACGACATATATATGACCTTTGATAACAAAAGCTATTACGATCCGGAAACTACAAAATATAGTGGAATAAATCATGCCGTAAGCGTAGTGGGCTGGGACGATAATTACAGCAAGTCAAATTTTCTTGCAGGCTATCAGCCAAAGAAAAACGGGGCATGGCTTGTGAAAGGCTCTTGGGGAGTATCCAGTGGCACAGACGGCTATTACTGGATATCCTATGAAGAGGCAGAAATGACCGATTGGGTGGCATTCGACCTCACTGAAAGCTGTGATAATAATTACCATTATCCTGCTAATAAGGATAATTCTATATTTTATGTTAGCAATGAAAATAAAATGAGCGGTGCTGATGTTTTTACAGCAAAAAAAGACGAGCTTCTTGACAAAGTGGGCTTTATGTATCTTGGCTACACCGGAAAGTCTGACTACACCGTGCAGGTCTACACTTCTGTTTCAGACAGCACTCCTGTGGGGATACTTGAATGTGAGGTCAGCGGAAAGGTGCAGAGCGACGGCTTTTATACTGTGGATATCCCTGATGTTGAGCTTGACGAGGGCGAAAAATATTCTGTCGTGATGACATTCAGCGGTGATGACGGCTCAGGCTATGTGACCGTTTATGGCTATTCAGACGGGGTCATGAAGCCTGGTCAGGCGTATATTTCCAATGACGGCGACAGTTGGACGGACGTTACCGACAAGGACGCTTATACCGGTCAGCCTATAATATTTGCCTATACCGATGATATAGATAAGTCTGATAAAAGCGAGCTTGAAACACTTGTGGCAAAGTATGAAAAGCAGAGCGGTTATGAGCGTGAGGTCAACAACGGCAAGAAAGTTATTGCAGACGAAAACGCTTCAAAGAACGATATCACCAATGCCAAGCTTCTTATAAAGGCAAAGGCGAAAGAGATAAAGGAACAAAGCCTTGTTATAAAGACAGCGACGGATTGGAAAAACTTCGCAAAGCGTGTATCAGGCGGTGAAAGCTTTGCAGGAAAGCGTGTTGTGCTTGAAAAAGACATCGACTTCGGTGGTGCAAAGATATCGGCAGTAGGAACGGCCTCAAAGCCTTTTTGCGGATATTTTGACGGCAACGGACACGTTCTGAAAAACGCTGTTATCCAAAACAATTCTTATGCAGGTCTGTTCGGCTATGCTGAGGACAGAGCGCAGATAAGAGATCTCAGTGCTGAGAAAATAACTGTCAGCGGTAAGTACGCAGGCGGGATCGTTGGTGAATTTGATGCGGTATCTATCCAACGCTGTACGTTCAGCGGAACTGTCAAGGGTACAAGTTCGGCAGGCGGAATCGTAGGCAAAGCAGGTGGTCTGACTCTGACAGAGTGTGCTTCAGACCTTGCAAAGTCAAGCAGTTCAAATGCTAAAGCTATGGTGGGCAGCATCGATAATGACGCTTTTTATTATGGACAGCAATATGCCGATTGCTGGTATAACGGCAACTTTTCTGACAGCAGGGTAAAGAAAACGGCTTTGTCTAACGTTACAAGTTCTGCAGCTTATTCGCTGAATACCATTGACGGAAAGCAGACAGACAGCGGCAGGTGGACAATGGCAGGCGGCAAAGCAAGGCTGACTCGTCCTGGGGAGCAGGCTTCGCACAAGATAACATTTGAAGCCCCTGACGGCAAGCATTATGCCTGCACTGATAAGGACGGCAAGGTGAAATATCCTGCTGTCAAAGTGCAAAGCGGTTATGCTCTTAAATGGTACAAGAACGGCATTGCTGTCGATGCGAACACAGTTTATACTGCTGACAGCACAGTAAAGGCAAAGCTTGCTGAAGCAAAATTTGTCACTGTCGACTATGTTTTAAATGGCGGCACGAACAGCACAGGCAATCCGGAATACCTCAGCAAAGGCGAAAGCGTGACGCTTTCCGAGCCGACAAAAGAGGGTGCAGACTTTGCAGGCTGGTATGATAACGCTGCACTTTCAGGTGAAAGAATAGAAAGCATCTCATATTCAGGCGGTGCAAAGACCCTTTATGCCGCATGGAAGCCTTATACATATAACGTTACGTTTGTGGATAAGGACGGCAAGGTGATAAGTCAGCAGACAGTGGAATATGGTAAGTCTGCAAAAGCTCCGAAAGCCCCTGCTATAAAGGGTCTGCGTTTTACAGGCTGGGACAAGGACTATAAAAACGTCACGGAGGATATGACTGTCACAGCGGAGTATTCTGACAGCAAGCTTATTGCAGACTGCGAGATATCAGGCTTTAAGAACAGCTTCACATACACAGGAAAGAATATTGAACAGCCTGACGTAACGCTCACTTATGAGGGCAAAGAGCTTAAAGAGGGCGTGGATTACACTGTTTATTATAAGACCAATCTTAACGCAGGACCTGCAAAAATGACCTTTGTTGGAAAAGGCGAATACAGAGGCTCTGTTGCAAAAAGCTTTACTATCCAGCCAAAGGACGCTTCCAAGTTCAAGCTTTATTATGCTACACCACTGTCGTTCACCGGCAAGGAGATAACACCTGATGTGCTTATAAAGGACGGCAATAAGACCCTAGAGCGTTATATTGATTATATGGTGATGTATTCCTCTAATGTGAACGTTGGCACGGGCAAGATAACAGTTGAATTTTACGGCAACTATAAGGGCAAGCAGACCGTTTCCTTTGTTATAAATCCTGCAAAACAGCAGATACAGGTGCTTGAAACAAGATACAAGGGCTTTTTTGTGGATTTTGTGCAGAAAGGATCTGCAACAGGCTATGAGGTCCAGTATGGCACAAGATCTAATTTTTCAAATGTTTCCACATACAGATCCACCACCAACAAGACGGATAAGATGACGGTACTTGGATTAGGGGCTTCAAAGACATATTATGTAAGAGTTCGCTCTTATACTGTCAAGGGCGGAAAGACCTATTACGGCAATTGGTCAGATGCTAAAAGCATTGTGACGGCAAAGACTAATTTTGCAAACGCAAAGGTCAGCGGTATTTCTTCAAAAAGCTTTACCGGCAAGGCGATAACGCAGAAGATCACAGTAAAATACGGTTCAAAGGCCCTTAAAAACGGCACAGACTACACTGTGAAATATTCTGCAAACACAAAGGTCGGCACCGCAAAGGTTACTATCACAGGCAAAGGCATTTACGGCGGAGTTATCACCAAAAGCTTTGCTATCTATCCTGCAAAGCAGGTGATACAGAAGCTTTACGGCACATATGCAGGCTTCTTTATAGACTATGCACAGAAAGGCTCTGCCACGGGATATGAAATATCATATTCACAGCGTTCCGACTTCAAGGGAGCAAAAAGCGTAAAGGTAACAAACAACCGCACCGATAAAAGGACAGTTTCCGGGCTTGCAAGATATCAAAAATATTACGTCCGTGTAAGAAGCTACACTGTCAAAGGCGGAAAGACTTATAACGGAGCGTGGTCCGATAAAAAATGGGTCTATACTCAATGATATGACAGACGATAAAAATGCCCCTGATCATTTTCTGGTCAGGGGTAGTTTTGTGTGCCTAGAAAAGTTCTGCTTTGTACCTGATAGAATCCTCCTCCGTTATCTCACGGATAACTCTGCATGGATTTCCTGCCGCAAGAGAATTTGGCGGTATGTCACGGGTGACAACGCTTCCTGCACCGATAACACAGCCCTCGCCTATGGTAACTCCGCCTGTGATGACAACATTGCTCGCTATCCAGCAGTTGGAGTGTATTGTGATAGGCTTGCCGTATTCATCATCATAAACAGTGCCGTCAGACTTTTTCTTCATGTTACGTTCCTGCCATCTGAATGGGTGAACAGGTGTGGCAATGGTGCAGTTGGGACCGAAAAACACGTTGTCGCCAATCGTCACAGGACAGGTGTCAAGCACTGTCAGATTGAAGTTTGCATAGCAGCCTGAGCCGAACTTTGTGAAAACGCCATAGTCAAAATACACAGGACCTTGGAGAAAAAATCCCTCGCCATGGTCGGGCAGAAGCTCGTCAAGGATAGCGTTTCTTCTCTCATCATCTTCATACAAACTGCTGTACTGCTGTGAAAGCTTGTGAGCCTTTGTCCTCAATTCTGCAAGCTCCTTGTCGGAGGGGTCATATATCTTGCCCGCAAGCATTTTTCCTTTTTCAGTCATTATAAAACGCCCTTTCTGTGTGTAGTTCCACTTGATTTTGTTGAGAGTATAGCACAAGTTTCGGGCTGTGTCAATAGTTTTTTGGGGTCGAGTGGTAGAATAAAAAATGGTATACAAAAAGCTTGGCAGGGTAGAAAAAGTTATAGGTAAAATCCCTGCATATAATTTGTGTACATAAAGGTATCTTCATCATCAGCGGTATTGTCACCAGCAGGCTTTTTTCTGCCACTAACACAAGAAGCCAAAATTATCAGACCGCCTAGAACAATTGCAACGCTCACTCCAAGGGCTACCAAAACCGCACAGAAAATTTTTACTATCATAAACACCGCTCCAATCATATTTCTCATACTTCGCCATAATTACTATTATGATTATATGCTGGTTTTGCCTGATAATCAATAAAAGCCGTGTAAAATGCAGATAAAAATCAAGTCAGCTTTTGTCTGCATCAAAAATCTTGTGGTAAAAATATTTTTCAAAACGTTTCATGATTTAACAATTTTAAATGAAGAAAATTATAGCTTTCAGCTTAGTATAAAATTGCACAAACTGAGCTTTTTGTAAATGGTTAGCATTGTATATTACACTGAAAATGTACGATTCTTGAAAAAATATACATAAATATGGGGCGAATACTTGACTAGATGAAAATTTTGTGATAAAATTATTAACGTGAATAAGTGCAATTATAGTTACTTATATGAAGTAAATATGGAAGAGGGAAAAATAATGGGAAAAATAGAACCCTTTAAACAAAAAGTATGGCTTGCGTCACCTACAATGCATGGTGAGGAGCTTGAATATGTTACTGAGGCTTATAATACCAACTGGATGTCTACAGTCGGTAAGAATATAAATGAGGTCGAGAAGATAGCGGCGGAGAAGTCTGAAGTCAAGTATGCTGTTGGTCTTTCATGCTGCACGGCTGCGCTTCACTTGTGCTGTAAGCTTGCTGGCGAGAGGCTTTATGGCAAGCCTGCGATATCTCATGGTGTTCTTGAGGGCAGGAGAGTTTTTTGCAGCGACATGACCTTTGACGCTACTCTCAACCCAGTTGTTTACGAGGGCGGTATCCCTGTTTTTATCGACACTGACAGAGATACTTGGAACATGGATCCTGTGGCGCTTGAAAAGGCTTTTGAGATGTATCCTGAAGTCAAGCTGGTAGTAAGCGCTGAGTTATACGGTTTTCCTGGAAGAATGGACGAGATCAAGAGAATATGCGAGGAGCATGGTGCGCTTTTGATCGAGGACGCTGCTGAGGCTATGGGTGCTACCATTGACGGCAGACAGTGTGGAAGCTTTGGCGATTACAGCGCTGTAAGCTACAATGGCAATAAGATAATAACAGGTTCTAGCGGCGGATGTTTGCTGACGAACAGCCTTGAAGATGCAAACAAGGCTCGTAAGTGGTCAACGCAGGCTCGTGAGAATGCGGCATGGTATCAGCATGAAGAGGTCGGGTACAACTATCGTATGTCGAATGTTATTGCAGGAGTCGTTCGTGGTCAGTATCCGCATCTTGAGGAGCATATTGCACAGAAAAAAGCAATATACGAGAGATACAAAGAGGGACTTAAAGGGCTTCCTGTTAAGATGAATCCTATCGTTGAGGGAACAGAGCCGAATTATTGGCTGTCTGCACTTATCGTAGATAAAGACGCAATGTGCAAGCAGGTCAGAAATGACAGCGAGGCTTTGTACATCAAAGAAGCTGGCAAGACTTGTCCTACTGAAATTTTGGAAGCGATAGCAAGCATAAATGCAGAGGGAAGACCAATATGGAAGCCAATGCACATGCAGCCTATGTACAGAATGCACGAGTGCGTTGGTCGCAACGGCAGTATTAGATGCCGCACAAATGCTTATATTGCAGGCGGTGCAGAAGATGTAGGCGCTGATATCTTTGACAGAGGCGCTTGCCTGCCTAGCGATAATAAGATGACTGAGGAACAGCAGGAGAGAATTATTCGGGTTATCAGGAGTTGTTTTGAGTAAGGAGAGGCAGTTTGAAAAAGAGTAAGAAATTTGCTTTGCTTACGGGTGCTGTTGTAGGTGCTACTGTAATTGCGGCTCATGTTATGAAGAAAAAAGCTGAGAAAACTACATATGAAGCAGATTTGATAGAGCCTATTGAAAAAAGAAAAATGGGCTTCTATGAGAAGTATGGCAAGAGAATTCTCGATATAGCCTGCGCTACGGCTGCTATAGTTGTTTTTTCTCCGCTATATTTGGGCGTTGCAGCTCTTGTTAAACTGAAATTGGGAAGTCCGGTTCTATTTACTCAGGATCGTCCTGGTCTGATTGGCAAAGACGGCAAGGAAACGGTATTTAAAATGTATAAATTCCGTACCATGACTGATGAACGTGACAAAAATGGCGAGCTTCTTCCTGATGATGTAAGGCTCACTAAGTTTGGCAAGTGGCTGAGAAATACAAGTCTTGACGAACTTCCGGAGGCATTTAATATTCTAAATGGTACAATGTCTGTAATTGGTCCACGTCCACAATTAGTCAGAGATATGACCTTTATGACGAAAGAGCAACGAGCAAGACATACTGCTAAGCCAGGTTTGTCAGGCTTGGCTCAGGTAAATGGACGTAACGGCATTTCATGGGAAGAAAAACTTGATTGGGATAGAAAATATATTCAGAATGTAAGCTTTGCAGGTGATGTCAAGATTATAGTCGATACTGTGAAGAAAGCTTTTATAAAGCAAGAGGGTATCACTCAGGACGATATGGCTACTGCTGAGGATTTTGGGGATTATTTGCTGAGGATGGGGAAGGTAGCTGAGGTGGAGTATGAAGCGAAGCAGAAGCAGGCGAAAAGTATTTTGAATGGAAGTGAAACGTTGGAAAGTGAAAATATAAAAAAAGTTCTCGTTGTTGCTAGCGTCGTATCATTTATTGAGTGGTTCAATAAAGAAAATTTGGAATATTTAAAGAATAACTTGAATTGTGAAGTGCATGTTGCATGTAATTTTGATTATATGGACGATACAGATGAAACAAGGACTAGAGAGTATATTGCAAAGTTAAAAAAAGAAGGGTTTATTCTTCATAATATTCATTTTGCCAGAAATCCATGGGGAAAAGATAATATCTCTGCTTATAAACAACTGAAAACTATTATCAATAAGAACCGTTTTATGTTAATTCATTGTCATACGCCAACTGTATCAATTATGACAAGATTGGCTGCACGTGATGCTCGAAAGAATGGGTCAGTTGTCATGTATACATGCCATGGTTTTCATTTTCATAATGCTTCTTCTAAAAAAAATTGGATGATTTATTATCCTGTAGAAAAGTTTTGCTCTAGATTTTGTGACTATATTATAACAATTAATAAAGAGGATTATAACCGTGCAAAAACATTCCATGCACCGAATGTTCGTTATATACCAGGTGTGGGAGTAGATATAAATAAAATTAAGAATACCTCAGTAGAAAAAGATATTTATAAGGAATCTATAGGGGTGCCTAGCAAAGCAGTGATGATTTTGTCTGTAGGGGAAATGATCGAGAGAAAAAATCATGAAGTTATTATTCGAGCATTGGGCAAGATTAAGAATCCTAATATATACTATGTTATTTGTGGGAAAGGACCTTTGAAAGATCATTTGAAAAAGATTGCATGTGAAGTTGGTGTAGAGGATAAAGTTATCTTTCTTGGATTTCGACAAGATATTCCAGAACTATGCAATACTGCGGACATAAGTGCATTTCCATCTAAAATTGAAGGATTAGGCTTAGCTGGCATTGAGGCAATGGCAGCGGGTGTGCCACTTGTGTCATCGAAAGTTCATGGAATACTCGACTACGTTATTGATGGAGAAACAGGTTATGCTTGTGATCCAGATGATGTTGAGGGATTTGCAAAAGCGATAGACAGACTGGCAAGCGATTCCAAACTGCGTGAGAGCATGAAGACGAAGTGTATAGAGGCTGTGAAGCCATTTGAACTGAATAATGCTTTAAGGGTTATGTGGGATATATACGATGAGATTTTACGGTAAATACGGAGAATGTACTATGGGACTGGATTACAAAAATAAATATGTAAAGATTTTGACGGGAATTGTACAGCACTATAATCCATAAAAGTATTGGAGAATGAGAGAATTTGTGATTTCCGAGAATTCAGGGGAGGTACTGAATAAGGTAATGAAATATTGGTATCTATATAGAATTAAAAAAATGGACGCATTCAATAATGCGAGTATGGGAACCAATATTGGATTTGGAGCAGTGTTTGATTGAATCCCACATTTTCCACACGGACTATATGGTATTATCGTGACGCCATATGCAAAGATTGGAAAAGAAGTTCGCATTTTTCATCAGGTCACTATAGGTGACGATGGTAGAGGAAAAGAGAATGCTCCAATAATACATGACAATGTATTTATTTATCCAGGTGCAAAAGTTGTAGGAAAATGTGAAATTGGAGAGGGAGCAATTATTGGTGCAAATGCTGTAGTGTCTTTTGACGTTCCGCCATATGCCATTGTTACAGCTCCCAAGCCAACGGTACGTATAAAGGAGAAGGCAGATAATGAAGTACACATTTAAGGATATAACATCTTCGCTGACAAAAAAGAAAAACAGCAGAAGCTCGTTGTGGGTTCAATTATGGGTTAGAAAAGCCTCTTTCCCTGTAACATATTTGTTTATCAATGCAGGGTGGACAGCAAACATGGTTTCCGTGTTGTCATGGGTTGTTATTTTCTTTGCTGCCGTGCTACTTTGCTTCAATAATTTTGGGTGCATGTTTGCTGGCGTTATTTTGACAAATTTTTGGTTGGTACTGGACTGTGTGGATGGAAATATTGCCCGTGTGAAAAAGGTGAAAACGTTTATGGGCGATTTTTATGATGCAGTTGCAGGATACGGGCCGTTTTCATTTACTACGATTGCTCTTGGTGTTGCGGCATATCATACATCGTTTTTGGTGTCTGAAGAATATCGTGTTTGGCTGATTTTGATCGGAGCAGTAGGGGCGGTAGCCAATGTATATATGCGATTGGTTCACCAGAAATACCTTAACTGCTATTTTGCGGCTAAAAAAATACTCGGTGAGCTTGATAAAATTACCCTGAAAGATACGGAAGATAAAAAGAGTTTTGCTTACATAAGAGAGCAGATTGATAAGAACTTTGGAGTAGCTGGATTATTTATGCCTTGGTTGTTTGTAGCATTGTTTACTAATACTTTTGATATTATGCTTCTATGTTATACGGCATATTATGTTTTATCTTTTGTTGCAATTTGTGTGTTGTATTGTAAAAATGCTTCAAATTTCGAGATTGAAGCTCAAGCAAAAATGAAAGCTACTGGCAAGGAGAATAAATAAATGGTAATCGGATATACAACAGGAGTTTATGATATGTTTCACATGGGACATTTGAATATTTTAAAGCGGGCCAAAGAACAATGTGATTACTTGATCGTTGGAGTGAGTACAGATGAATTGGTTCAGCATGATAAAAATAAAACACCAATTATCCCATTTGAAGAACGTTGTGCAATCGTAGAGGCTATTCGATATGTAGATAAAGTTGTACCTCAAACTGATAAAAATAAATTTGCAGCATGGGAAAAATATCATTTTAATAAGATGTTTGTCGGTTCTGATTGGAAGGGGACGCCGCAGTGGGCAAAATTTGAAGAGGAATTCTCTCCTGTTGGAGTCGAAATCGTGTATTTGGATCATACAGATGGCATTTCATCGACTATTTTAAGGAATCGACTTAATGAGGAGCGCTGATATGAAATACGAACCAAAAGTTTCGATTATTATACCCGTTTACAACGGAAGTAATTTCCTTGCCGAGGCAGTTGATGCTGCACTTGCGCAAACCTATAAAAATTGTGAAATTCTTGTAGTAAACGATGGCTCAACAGATGATGGTGCAAGCGAAAAAATTGCATTGTCATATGGTGATAAAGTTCGCTATTATTTAAAAGAGAACGGAGGGGTATCCTCCGTATTGAATTTTGCTTTTGAAAAAATGACCGGGGAATGGTTTTCGTGGCTTTCTCATGATGATTTATATTATCCCGAAAAAATTGAAAAGCAGATTGCGTTTATCAATGAATTGATCGATGAAAATCCGAATTTGGACATCAGAAAAATTACAGTTCGCACGGCAACCGAGTCGATTGACAAAGACGGCAAGGTAATCAAGATACCGAGTTATAAGGGTGTCCCGAAGCATGAAAAGCCGATTGATACTATTTTGGATAATATATCCAATTATCGCTTGTCTGGTTGTTCGTTTCTCTTGCCTACCACTTGCATAGCAGATGTTGGAGGATTTAACGAAAGCATCCGAACCGTTTCCGATGTGGAATATTGGTATCGTCTTTTGTTTGCGGGATACGAGTTTTACTGCTTGACTGACGATATTTTGGTGAAAAACCGATCACATGGTAAACAAGTAGGAAAAACGAAAGTCGATTTGTTTAATAGAGAAATGAATGAACTGTTCATTTGGATAGCTGATACCATGAACAAAAATAGTGAATACAGTACGGTCGAAAACAATGAAAAAATGTACTATTCACTTGTTAGAAGAAAATGTAAGCCTGCGGCGAACTATGTGAAAACCACTTATCTCAAGAACAAAGTTGGTGGATTTACATACGCAGTAAAATACCCAATAAATGCGGCTTGTTATTCTGTTTTGGGAACAATTAGAAATGTTGCGAGATATGTGTATAGAAAAATATATGTAAAGTGATTTTTTAATACGGTTAGAGGCGGTGTGAAGTATATGAAAGTTGTAGAAATAAATAGTGGATTTCGTGGCAGCACGGGAACAATTATGCTTAGCATCGCTGATTTGGTTCGTTCTTGCGGTGGAGAAGCATATACGTTTTCAGAAAAAAAGCCGGGTGCTGCTCCAAACGGACATCAATTTTTTGGAACAAAATTTGAAAATTTATTTCACCGTGGCGTTAGTGTTTTTAGTGGTATAAGTGGTAAGGGCTCTAAATCGGGTACAAAAGAACTTTTAAAACAAATTGATGCAATTCATCCGGATATTTTACATTTACATAACTTGCATGGTTGGTATATCAATTTGCCGATGTTGTTTGATTACATCAAGAAAAATAACATCAGAACTGTTTGGACACTCCACGATTGTTGGGGATTTACGGCGCAGTGCTCGCATTTTACAATGGAAAAATGTGAAAAGTGGAAAACGGGGTGCTATGATTGCCCGAGATATAGGCTTTATCCTTACACTTTTGTAGATAGAACCGATAAAATGTGGCAATTAAAAAAAGAATGGTTTACCGGTGTCAAGCACATGACGATTGTAACTCCATCGAAATGGCTATGCGATTTGGTAAAGCAATCATTTTTGAGCGAGTACGATGTAAAGGTTATAAACAACGGAATTAATCTCGATATTTTCAAACCGACAGAGAGCGATTTCCGTGAGAAATATAGTTTGCAAGATAAAAAAATTGTGTTAGGTGTTGCATCCGGTTGGAATGATCGAAAGGGATTAGATGTATTTATTGAGCTTGCAAAAACATTGGACAATAACTACAAAGTGATTTTGGTCGGCACCGACGAAGATGTTGAAAAAATACTTCCGGAATCTATTCTCTCCATTCACAGAACACATAACCGGACAGAACTTGCAGAGATATATACTGCGGCAGACGTGTTCGTGAATTCAACGCGGGAAGAAAACTTCCCTACTGTAAATATTGAAGCATTGGCTTGTGGAACCCCTGTTGTAACATTCAAGACCGGTGGAAGTCCTGAGATAATCGACGAAAACACCGGCTTTGTCGTTGAATACGGGGATTTTTCCAAAATTAAAAACGCAATCCTATCTATTCTTGAAGATAGTAGAATCAAGCCTGACGATTGTTTGTATCGTTCAAAAAAGTTTGATGCCACACATAAGTATCGCGAATATGTTGATTTATACGATGATTTGCTTCAAAGGAGATAAAGAGAATAGTGGCTATATATTTATTGTATGTAATGTCCCCTGTTATTGTGTGGATACTCATGAATATAATCAACACAAAATCAATCAATTACGATGACAGGAGAAAGAAAAACTATATTATCATTTGTGGAATAATTATGGCTCTCATGATCGGACTTCGATATAAGGGAGTCGGCTCCGGTGACACTGCTTTTTATTACAGCAACTGGAGAATGATGTCAAGAGTATCTTGGAGCGATTTGCCTGGAATATTACAAAGAGTCGATTTGGAGTATGGATATCAAATAATTGTATGGTTTTTATCACATCTTTTTTCGGGTGGACAATGGTTGTTGATTTTCTCGGGCGTGTTTTTTTCACTCTCGGTATGTTTGTTTACTTATCGCAACAGTAAAAATCCGGTTATATCTTTGATGGTTTTTAACTGCCTGGGGCTATTCAACTTTATGGTGCAGGGATTGCGCCAAGCAATAGCGATGTCTATCTGCCTTTTTGCCTATGAACAATGCAAAAAAAAGCATTTTATCAAATTTATTTTGCTGGTGGCAATTGCATGTCTGTTTCATGCCAGTGCACTTGTTTTTATATTGGTGTACTTTTTGAGTAAATTTAAGCTAAATACTATTCAAATGGGAATATTTGCCGTACTAACGTTTGTTGGTATGCAATTATTGCCTTATGCATTCAACATATTAAATGTTGCAATGAACGAAAATTATGATCTGAATTCTGCGTCCGAAAGTGGTGGAATTGTTGCTATTTTAATATATGCTGTTATCATATTATTCGGATTGTTATTTAAGGATATGTCCGATGAGCATTATGCATTGTTTGTTTATTCTGCTATTGTTGCAGCAGTTGCGATGTTACTTAGAAATTCAGTGAATGGCATTGCGGAAAGGATTAGCCATTATTTTGCATTCGGACAAATGATGGTGTTGTCTAACAGTATTGCATCTGTAAAAGAGCCGAAAATAAAATTATTAATAAATACAGCTGCGGTACTATTGTGCTTTGGCATTGCTTTCTATAAAGCATCTTATTCTATTTTAATTCCATATACATTTTTTTGGCAGTGGTAAGTTCTGGAGAAAATTATGAAACAAGAAATAAAGAATACAATCAAAAACAATAGAATCTTTGGAAATGCGGTTGTTGGTGTGTACAGAATTGCAAAATCTATATACAATATTCCTGCTCAGGTCAAGCTTTATTGTCAAACCAAGAGTAATATTTTGAGCGGCGTGGGAGAAAAGAGAGTTTACTATATAGGTATTCCGGCGCATAACAATCTCGGAGACTTAGCTCAGGGTGTTTGTATAAGACGCTGGTTGAAAAAAAACTATGCTGACAGAAGAGTTGTTGAAATAGAAACCAATGCACTTGTTAATACGAGATTCAGCGCATTAAAGTATCTTAAAAAAGTGTTTTCAGATGATGTCATTGTTTTTCAAAGCGGATATACAACGACTGATCTCGGTGGACATGCTGATGAAATGCACTGTGCTATCATTAAGAACTTTCCGCAAGCAAAAATTCTAATGATGCCTCAAACAATCTTTTTTCAAAATGAAGAACGAAAGAAAAACACCTCTTTTGTATACAACAGTGCTGAAAATATGTTGTTTTTAGCAAGAGACCGTGTTTCTTTTGGTATGGCAGAAGAAATGTTTCCTGATTTGCCCATTTGCTTGTATCCAGATATTGTAACTACACTCATTGGTCAATACAAATACGAAAATGAACGAAACGGAATATTGTTCTGTTGCAGAGATGATAGTGAAAAGTACTATGATGATGAAAAAATAGCCGGATTAATTAAAAGATGTGAGAAGTTTGCAAAGGTTGACAAAACTGATACTACAAAAAAGATTTCACATTCTGAAATTGTTAAAAATGCAGAAGCATATATAATGTCCGAAATTGAACGATATTCCACATATAAGTTGCTGATAACTGATAGGTATCATGGTACGATTTTTTCACTTGTGGCTGGAACGCCTGTCATTATAATTAAGTCAACAGATCATAAGGTAGTGACTGGCGCAGAATGGTTCCGAGGCGTATATGACGATTATGTATATTTAGCAGATTCTTTGGAGGATGCGTTTGAAATTGCCGAGCGTTTATATAACGAAGAACGAGATCACATAATGCAACCGTACTTTGAAGAAGAATATTATAACAAACTGAAATATGTCTTCGAAAATGAAAATCATCATATGGAGGATGTAAAATAATGAATTCAAGTTTTAGAAATGTACAGATACTGGTTGATCTTCTTAAGCAATACAAGATTAAAGATGTAGTACTTTCTCCCGGAGGTAGCGATATTCCATTAATTCATTCTATTGAAACGGATGAATACTTTACGTGTTTTTCCGTAGTAGATGAGAGGAGTGCGGCATATTTTGCAATGGGTGTTGCACTGCAAAAAAATGTACCCGTTGCATGTGTGTGTACATCGGGAACTGCAGTTTGTAACTATCTTCCCGGTATTACCGAAGCGTTTTATCAAAGCGTTCCGGTACTTGCAATAACCGCAGATAAAAATCCTTATTATCAAGGACAACTCGAGATACAAAAAATTGAGCAGACACACATTTTTGATGGCGTTGTAAAAAAGAGCGTTGACCTTCCGGTTGTTCAGAATTCTGAAGACGAATGGCTGTGCAACCGTCTTGTAAATGAAGCTCTGCTTGCACTTACACATCACGGTCGTGGACCGGTACAGATTAATGTTCCGATTGTAGGAAGAACAGATTTGTACGATGATAAAACTCTTCCTCCTGAGAGAAAAATAAATGTTGTCGAATGGCTTGATGACGATGAAATATGGAATAAATATGCCCAAAAGCTTGTTTCGGCAAAAAGAGTTTTGTTTGTTATGGGGCAAGGTGTTACTTTCACTCCCGGGATAGTTTCGTTACTCGAAGAGCTGCATAAAAAATGTAATTGCGTGTATTCTGTTGAGCATTTGTCGAATTTGGATTGCGAAGGTTGTATACATACATATCCCGTTTCGGAAATCAACGGCGGAAGCTCTCTTGAAAAGCTTGTTCCTGAAATTGTTGTGTCTATCGGAGATAATCTCTCCGCATACAATCTAAGACCTTATTTAAGACGACATTGCAAACAGATCTGCAATTGGCAAATATCCGAAAGTACCGAAATTCGAGACGCTTATAAGTGCTTAACAGCTGTATTTGACATGAAACTTGAAGATTTTCTTCGTAAAATATTGAGCTTCTTCCCTGCAAACAGCACTAACAACGCAACATATAGAGCAGCATGGGAAGAGGAGCTCTCGAAAATTACTATTCCTGAATTTGAGTTTTCCAATTTACACGTTGCGAAAAAGATTTCTGAGATAATCCCTGAGAATTCAATTCTCCATCTTGCAATTCTGAACAGTACACGCATAATGCAGTATTACAAACTTGCAAAGGGTATTCGCACATACAGCAATGTTGGTGCGCTTGGAATTGATGGTTGTGTATCTACATTTGCAGGTCAAGCGGCATCCACAGATGAACTGGCATTTTTGATTGTAGGCGACTTGAGCTTCTTTTATGATATGAACGCCGCAGGACTCAGGAGTATTGGTCCGAATGTTAGGATTATTCTTTTGAATAATGGTGGGGGCTCAGAATTCCATTTCATAATGGGAAAAGACAAAATTCCCTCACTTAACGATTATATCTCCGCCGAACATGTAAATGTTGCGGCAGGCTGGGCAACTTCTTTGGGTTATGAATATTATTGCGTTTCAAATGCCGAGGAATTGGATGCCGTTATCGGGAAGTTTGGTGAGAAATCGGATGCTCCGATGTTCCTTGAGGTCTTAACTGATATGGAACAAGATGCAAAGATTACTCAAAAGTTTTACGCAGATAATGCGGTGAAGATTAAATCAACATTAGCAAAGAAGATTGCACGAAGTGTACTTGGCGGCAAAAACGTTCAAAAAGTCAAAAACATTTTAAAGGTCATAAAGGGGTAATATTATGAAAAGCCTTTTGAAAAAGATCAAAAACAACCTGTTCCCACATCCTAAAATATCATCTGTTGAAATTCCGGTTTTCAAAGGCGACTTGCTAAACGGCAAAACGGCTTTGATTATCGGGGGGAGTGGCGGAATCGGTTCCGAAATTGCAAAAACATTTGTTGAGAATGGTTGCAGGGTTGTGGTAACCGGAATGAATGAAGCAAAATTGCAAAATGTTTGCCATGACATCGGAACAGAAATGGCGCACTATGTTGTTGCCGATATTTCTCACAACGAAGAAATAAAGCTTCTTGTTGATGAAGCTGTCGAACTGTTAGGAAAAATTGATATTTTTGTCCACGGTGCAGGTGTTCATTGTCACGATATGTTCGGAAGTGTTACCGAACAGGTTTGGGATACTGTCATGAATATAAATCTCAAATCAGTTTATTTTTTATGCCAAGAGATTTCAAATTATATGATAGAAAACCATATAAAAGGTCATATGCTGATTGTCGGTTCAGCATCTTCTGCAAAGCCCGGATGGACACCATATGAGATTTCCAAAAACGGCGTTAGGGCATTAACTTTGGGATTTGCAGATAAACTGATTAAGCACGGAATTGTTGTAAACAGCATTGCTCCCGGTCCTGTATCTACACCAATGCTCGGAAAGAACGATACAAGCGATATTGCTTGGACAGGAAATCCAACAGGACGTATGAGCACTCCTGCGGAAATTGCAAATTGGGCACTGTTTATGGTAAGTGATATGGGAAATATGGTAGTTGGCGATACGTTCTACGTGTCCGGTGGTTCGGGAACTATCTGTTTGGATAAATAAAGTTTAGGAGATTAGACTAACTATGAGTTATTCATGTAGCGTACCTATATTAATGATATTCTTCAATCGACCTGACAGTTTTAAACAGGTTTTTGAGAAAGTAAGAGAAGCAAAACCGAAAACTTTGATATTGGCACAAGACGGTCCGAGAAATAAGAGTGATATTCCGGGTATTGAAGCTTGCCGAAAGGTAGTAGAGAATATCGATTGGGAATGTAATGTAATCCGAGAGTATTCCGAGGTGAATCTCGGTTGCGGTGTACGCCCGAAAAGTGCAATTGATTTTGCACTTGAAAGATTTGAAAGTGTAATTATTTTGGAAGACGACTGTGTTCCGTCACCTACCTTTTTCCCGTATTGTGAGGAATTGCTGGAGAGATACAAAGACGATGACCGTATTGCTTACATAAGCGGTCTTAATCATTTTGAGACATGGGACTGCGGCAATTATGATTATTTCTTCTCCAAATCGGCAGCGATTTGGGGCTGGGCAACTTGGAAAAGAGCTTGGAGCCGTTTCTATGACTATAGTGTAAAAGGAATAAACGATGAATATCGTTTAAAGTTATATAAACAACAGGTCGGAAACGATTATGTAGCCGACATTAGAATAACATCATTAATTAAGGCAAATAATGCTGCTAAAAACGGAGAAAAGCTTTCGTACTGGGATACACAGTGGGGATTTGCAGAGTATACTCAAAATATGCTGGCAATCGTTCCGAGGGTAAATCAAATATGTAACATTGGTGCAGGTGTTGATTCTACGCATGCCCAAAATGTTAAAACAACAAAATATATAAAATACAAGAATATGCTGTTTATGCCGACGCATGAATTTGATTTTCCTCTTAAACACCCGGATTTCTGCGCTTGCGATATGGATTATCACAATTTGGTATACAGATGTGTAAGCGGTAATGCGATTAAGTGTACTTTGAGAAAAATCAAGCGTTGGCTTGGTAGGTGAAATCAATGCGGATAAATAGTCGCGATCAAATCAAAATAGGTGCAATTCTATCCTATCTATCTATTGGTATCAATATAATTGCGGGTTTGCTTTACACCCCTTGGATGGTAGATACAATCGGAAAAAGCGATTACGGTTTATATACACTCGCCAATTCACTTATCACTCTGTTTTTAGTAGATTTTGGATTGAGTTCAGCAGTTAGCCGCTATGTTGCAAAATATCGAGCTGAAGGACGGCAAGATAAGGTTAATAATTTTCTCGGTGCCGTTTATAAGCTGTATTTGATTATAGATGCCGTCATTTTTGTTGCACTTCTAATTATTTATTTTTGCATTGATAGCGTATATGTAAAACTGACACTGGCGGAACTTGAGAAATTCAAGGTCGTTTATTTAATATCTGCATCGTTTGCCGTAATTAACTTTCCTTTTGTGACATTTAACGGGATTTTGAATTCCTATGAACAGTTTATTCCTCTCAAGTTAGCTGATGTGATATATCGAATACTGCTGGTCGCTCTTACTGTAATTACTCTTCTTTTCGGTTGCGGTTTATATGGACTGGTAGCAGTACATGCCATAGTCGGTCTCATTGTTATTGCTTATAAATGGATAGTTATCAAAAAACAAATAACTCTGAAGATTAATTGGAAATACTCTGACTTTTCACTCTACAAAGACATTTTCGGTTTTTCCATATGGGTTACAATCTCGTCTTTGGCACAGAGACTTGTATTTAATATTACGCCTTCTATACTGGGTACTGTGGCAAGCAGTGCTGCAATTGCATTGTTTGGAATTGTAGCAACTATTGAAGGATATACTTATACAATTACAACAGCCATAAACGGTATGTTTATGCCGAAAATCTCAAGAATATATGAACGCGGCGGAGAAAAAGACGAATTAATGCCGCTGATGTTAAGCGTCGGTAAATTTCAATACGCCATCAACGGTCTTATTGTAGCAGGATTTGCAGTTGTCGGGAAAGAATTCATAAACCTCTGGATGGGACCGACATACTTGGATGCTTATTATGGTATTTTGCTTGTTATCATACCGGGACTTTTCTTTAATTCCATGCAAATTGCCAACACGGCTATGATTGTAAGAAAAAAAGTGAACTTACAAGCATGGGTAAACTTAGGAATGGGAATGGTCAATGTTTTATTGTCTATCATTCTATCATCCTATTTCGGAGTAATTGGTGCTTGCATATCTATTTCAATCGCTTATATGTTACGGGCGGTGGTTTTGCTCTTTATTTATAAGAGAGTGTTAAAAATTGATATGGCAAGTTTTGTTATAAATTGCTATTTCCGAATGGGTATCCCAATTATCATTACAATTATGCTTGGATTCTTAATGAATTCTTTATTGCCAAATGGAGGATGGCTTGTTTTGGCAGCAAAGGGCGTAGTGATTGTAGGAATATATGCTGTGGTAACATTGCTTTTAGGGCTAAACTCAGAAGAAAGGAACAAATTGTTAAGAAGAAAGGTTTAAGATGAGTATGTCACTTTTTACAAACAAAACCCTAATGATAACCGGAGGGACGGGATCATTTGGAAACGCAGTATTAAACAGATTTCTGGAAACAGATATCGGAGAGATCAGAATATTTTCGAGAGACGAAAAAAAGCAGGACGATATGCGTCATGAGTATCAGGCGAAAATGCCTGAGGTAGCGGACAAGATCAAGTTCTACATAGGCGACGTAAGGAATTTGCAGTCCTGTAAGGACGCTATGCATGGCGTAGATTACATATTCCATGCGGCAGCACTCAAGCAGGTCCCATCTTGTGAGTTTTTCCCAATGGAAGCCGTAAAAACTAATATTATCGGTACGGATAACGTCCTGACAGCCGCTATCGAGGAGGGCGTTGAAGCAGTAATATGTCTTTCAACTGATAAGGCAGCCTATCCTATCAATGCCATGGGTAAGTCAAAATCTCTTGAAGAAAGCGTCGCTATCGCTAAAAGCAGATATAGCGGTAAAACTAAAATATGCTGTACTCGTTATGGTAACGTAATGTGCTCCCGTGGATCTGTTATCCCTCTGTGGATCGATCAGATCAAAGCAGGCAACCCTATTACTGTAACAGAGCCTAATATGACTCGTTTCATTATGTCACTTGAAGAAGCTGTCGACCTTGTACTCTATGCTTTCGAGAACGGAGAGAACGGCGACCTGCTTATCATGAAAGCCCCCGCTTGCTCTATCGGTCTTCAAGCTGAAGCCGTTACTGAAATGTTTGGCGGCAAAAAAGAGGATATCAAGGTCATTGGTATCCGCCATGGCGAGAAAATGTACGAAACACTTCTTACCAATGAGGAGTGCGCAAAGGCTATCGACCTTGGCGGCTTCTATCGTGTCCCTGCCGATAATAGAGGCCTGAACTATGATAAGTTCTTTAGAGAAGGCGACGCAGACAGAAATACTCTCACTGAGTTCAATAGTAATAATACAAAGCTCCTTAATAAGGAAGAAATAAAGGAAAAAATGCTTAAGCTTGCATATATCCAGGAGAGATTGGCTGAGGATTGATATGTCAAAGAAGTTGGTCATCCTCGGTGCAGGCGGATATGCAAATACCGTAAAGGACGTTTCTGAACAGCTGGGCTATGATGTGATAGCTATGCTGGACGATAGATTTGCCGACCGTACGCTTGATTCTTTTACTAAATATATTGCTGACGATACGGAATTTATTCCTGCCTTTGGAAATAACGAGTTTCGCTTGTCCTGGTGCGATAAAATAACTAGAGCAGACGGCAGACTTGCCACTGTTGTGCATCCTACAGCTTATGTAAGTCCTACCGCTTCTATCGAAAAGAGCGTTGTGGTGCTTCCGAAAGCTGTTATCAATACAGATGTGACAGTGAAACGTGGCTGTATCATCAATTTGGGTGCTATCGTGGACCATGGCTGTGTGATCGAACAAGGCTGTCATATCTGCCTTGGAGCAATAGTAAAAGGCGAAAATAGGATCGCAGCGCTGAGTAAGATAGAAGCCGGAGAAGTTGTGCAGCTTAGACAGTATCCTGTGAATAAATGATTTTACCAAAGGTCGTGTCTGACCTCGGGAGGAAAGTATATGGAACATAATTTTAAATGGAAAAATGACGGCAGAACAAAGGTAATGATCGGCTGCGGCACCCGCCCTGAGATCATTCGCCTGGCGGCTGTAATAAGAAGATGCCGTGAGTATTTTGATACCTGCGTTGTGTATTACAATCAGAACTGGGACCGCAACCTCAGTACAGTTTTCTGGGAGGATTTCGAGCTGAAAAACACTTTCGGCGAGTTTGGCCCTGATATTCTTGTTCCTGTAGTAGGGGATAATCTGGGCGTTACCTGCGGAAATATTCTCGGCAGAAGCTATGAACTGCTTTCAGAATTGCAGCCTGACGCCTATCTTGTCCTTGGAGATACAAACAGCTGTCTGTCAGCTATCTCCGCTAAAAGACTTCATATCCCGCTTTTTCATATGGAAGCAGGAAACAGATGTAAGGATGAGTGCCTCCCGGAGGAAACAAACAGAAGAATAGTTGACGTTATCTCTGACGTAAATCTTTGCTATTCCGAGTTTGCAAGAAAGTATCTTGCTGATACCGGACTTCCAAAGGAAAGAACATATATGACAGGCTCGCCTATGGCGGAAGTCCTTCGTGGTAATCTGGATAAGATTCAGGCTTCTGACGTTCTTGAACGTATGGACCTTGAAAAGGATAAGTATATTCTTCTTTCTGCACACAGAGAGGAGAATATCGACACCGAAAAGAACTTTACAAGTCTGTTTACTGCAATAAACGCACTGGCTGAGAAGTATGATATACCAATACTGTATTCCTGCCACCCGCGTTCAAAGCATAGACTTGAAAAGAGCGGCTTTAAGCTCGACCCTAGAGTAAGAGTAAACGAACCGCTGGGATTCAATGACTATAACTGTTTGCAGATGAATGCCCTTGCTATCGTTTCAGACTCAGGCACGCTTCCTGAGGAGAGCAGCTTCTATCTTTCAATAGGTCACCCTATCGCAGCAGTTTGTATCCGCACTTCTACCGAGCGCCCTGAAGCACTTGAAGCAGGGGACTTTATCCTTGCAGGAATTACAACAAAAGAGCTGCTCAATGCTACAGATATGGCTATCGAAATGAAGCAGAAAGGCGTTCTCGGCAAGCCGTGTCCTGACTATGTGGATGAAACAGTATCAATGAAAGTCGTAAGGATCATTCAGGGATATGTTAATGTAGTCAACAAAATGGTCTGGAGAAAAGATCAGTAAGGAACGTGAAAATATGAAGATATTGGTTACAGGCGCAAAGGGCATGGTGGGAACAGCCCTTGTGAATAATCTGAAAAATATCAGAGATAACAAAAATCGAACAAGACCGAATATTTCTGTTGAAGAAATATATGAGTATGATATAGATTCTACCAAGGAACAGCTTGACGAGTATTGCAAGGAAGCAGACTTTGTTTTCAACCTTGCAGGGGTAAACCGTCCTGAGAATACTGAGGACTTCATGAAAGGAAACTTTGGTTTTGCGTCACAGCTTCTTGATACTTTGAAAAAGTATGATAACAAGGCAACTATCATGCTCTCGTCTTCCATACAGGCAACGCTCATAGGACGATATGACGGAGAATATGGCAGAAGCAAGCTCGCAGGTGAAGAGCTTTTCCAGAAATATGCCGCAGAAACAGGAGCAAAGGTCGCAATATATAGGTTTCCTAACCTTATGGGTCATTCAAGACCAAAGTACAATTCTTTTGTATCAACACTTTGCTACTGCGTGGCTAATGACGAGCCGTATTCCATAAACGGCAGAACAAGTGAACTGGAGCTTCTTTACATTGATGACCTTGTTGAAGGTATGTTTGATCTTCTTGAGGGCAAGGAAAAGCATTGCGAGTTTGACGGCGTAACGCCTGTCGCAAATGATAGGGGCAGATATTGTTATGTGCCTGTTACTCATAAGGTAACTTTGGGCGAGGTGGTAGATCTTCTTGAAGAATTTAAGCAGCAGCCTAAGACCCTGCTTATGCCTAAAATGCCAAAGGGCTCTTTTGCCAAGAAACTGTATAGTTTGTATCTGACTTATCTTCCTGCAGATAAATTCAAGTATGCGCTTAAAATGAATGTAGATAACAGAGGCAGTTTTACTGAGCTTGTTCATACAGAGGATTGCGGACAGGTAAGTATAAATATAAGCAAGGCGGGCATCACAAAGGGTCAGCATTGGCACAACTCAAAATGGGAGCTTTTCATAGTTGTCCATGGTCATGGTCTGATACAGGAGCGTAACATAAACACAGGAGAGAAAGTTGAGTTTGAGGTCAGCGGTGATAAGATCGAGGCTATCCACATGATACCTGGCTGGACCCATAACATAATCAATCTCAGTGATACGGAGGATCTTGTTACTGTTATGACCTGCAATGAGATATTTGACCCTGGTCACCCTGATACTTTTGGGGAGCCTGTGTAATGTCAGAATACGTAAAATTCCTCCGCCAGCACCTAGGCCACACCCCTCTGCTGCAGGTGGGAGCAAGCGTAATAGTAATAAACGAAGCAGGTCAAATGCTCATGCAGCAGAGAACAGACTGCGGAAGCTGGGGATATGCAGGCGGCTCGGTGGAGCTTGGTGAGTCTGTTGAGCAAACAGCTGAAAGAGAGCTTTTTGAGGAAACAGGTCTTAAAGCACAAAAGCTCGAACTGCTTGGCGTCTATTCAGGTGAAAAAATGCAGTATACTTACCCCAACGGCGATAAGGTGTCAAACGTTGATATCGTCTACACCTGCCACGAGTATACAGGCGAGCTTAAAATGCAGGCTTCTGAGGTGTCGCAGCTTAGATTTATTGATATCTGCGACCTGCCGGAGGATATTTTTCCTCCCAATAGACCTGCTATAGAAGATTACATCAACAAAAATAAAACTTAAAGGAGACACTGTTATGTGCGGAATTGTTGGATTTACTGGAAATAACGAGGCAGCCCCGATCCTCTTGGACGGCCTGTCAAAGCTTGAGTATAGAGGCTATGACTCTGCCGGTATCGCTGTAAGAAACGGTGACGCAGAGCCTGAGATCGTAAAGGCTAAAGGTAAGCTGAAAGTCCTAAAGGAAATGACTAACGACGGAAAAGCTGTAAAAGGTGCTTGCGGTATAGGCCATACCCGTTGGGCTACCCATGGCGAGCCGTCAACTGTAAACGCCCACCCTCATTGCAGCGACGATGAAAATGTTATCGCCGTACATAACGGTATTATCGAGAATTATCAGGAGCTTCGTGAAAAGCTTATCAAAAAAGGATATTCCTTTAAGTCTGAAACTGATACCGAGGTTGCCGTAAAGCTTATCGACTATTATTACAAAAAGTACCTGGGTACTCCTGTTGACGCTCTTAATCATGCACTCGTCCGTATCCGTGGCTCTTATGCCCTCGCTGTTATGTTCAAGGACTATCCCGGTGAGATATATGCCGCAAGAAAAGACAGCCCTATGATAATAGGAGTAACTGGCGGTGAAAGCTACCTTGCCTCTGATGTTCCTGCAATACTTAAGTATACAAGAAATGTCTACTATATAGGCAATATGGAGCTTGCAAAACTTACAAAGGGCGCAGTTGCTTTCTACAACCTCGATGGCGAAGAAATACAAAAAGAAATGAAAACTATCGAGTGGGACGCAGAAGCTGCAGAAAAAAGCGGCTATGAGCATTTTATGCTCAAAGAAATACACGAACAGCCAAAGGTGATAAAGGATACTATCAATTCTGTACTTACAGATGGAAATATAAGCTTTGAAAGCGTCGGACTTTCTGACGAGGATATGAAAAATATCCAGCAGGTGTATATAGTTGCCTGCGGTTCTGCCTATCATGTGGGTATGGTGGCTCAGTATGTTATCGAAGAGCTGACTTCACTATCTGTCCGTGTGGAACTTGCTTCTGAGTTCAGATACAGACAAATGAAGCTTGCAAAAAATAGCCTCGCTATCATCATAAGCCAGTCGGGCGAAACTGCCGACAGCCTAGCAGCTCTCCGCCTTTGCAAAGAAAAAGGAGTAAAAACTCTCGGTATCGTAAATGTGGTTGGCTCATCGATCGCAAGAGAAGCCGATAATGTCTTCTATACCCTCGCAGGCCCTGAAATATCCGTCGCAACAACTAAAGCCTATAGCTGTCAGCTCGTTGCCGCATATCTCCTTGCTATGCAGTTTGCAAAAGCAAGAGGTGAGATATCCGACGAAAGATTTGCTCAGCTCGTTGAGGAGATCAATACTATCCCTGAAAAGATAGAGAAAATTCTTGAGGATAAGGAGCGCTTGCAGTGGTTTGCTTCAAAGGTAGTGAATATAAAGGACGCATTCTTTATCGGCAGAGGTATCGACTATGCAGTAGGTATGGAGGGAAGCCTGAAACTCAAAGAAATAAGCTACATTCACTCTGAAGCCTATGCGGCAGGCGAGCTTAAACATGGTCCTATCAGCCTTATCGAGGACGGAACTGTCGTGTTCAGCGTGGTAACACAGTCTGCACTTTATGAAAAGACCATAAGCAATATGGTCGAGGTAAAGAGCCGTGGAGCAAAGCTTTTCGGACTTACTACCTATGGAAACTATGCTATGGAGGACGTTGCTGACTTCACAGTTTACACTCCAAGGATAGATAACCTTTTTGCGGCAAGCCTTTCAGTAGTACCGCTTCAGCTTTTGTCATATTATGTATCAGTAGGAAAGGGCTATGACGTTGATAAGCCGAGAAATCTTGCAAAGAGCGTTACGGTGGAGTAAAAAGAGAAAAATACTTACAGCGCTGTTTGCAGTGTACATCTTTGCCGTCCTCTGGCTCACACTTTTAGACAGACAGTGGGGCAAGCGTCAGGCTGAGCTTATGCCCTTCTGGGAGGTGCGAAACCTTTTTGAGAACATAAGCATCAAGTATCTGCGGGATTTTTGGCTGGTACAGATTTTCGGTAACATTGCAATGTTTATCCCCTTGGGTGTTCTGCTCCCATATCTTTGCGGTATCACGAAGTTCAAAAAAGTTTTTCTCATGTCCCTTGCCTTTTCGGCAGGTATCGAGATAACGCAGTATATCACAGGCAGAGGGCTTTGTGAATTTGATGATGTTTTCAACAACACTCTTGGGGCTTGCGTGGGGTTCACATCTTGGCGGTTAAAGATGAGATACAATAAAAAATACAAGAATGAGCAAAGTCCGTGGTAACAGGCTTTGTTCTAAGGCAATATATTTTAGTATTGCCTTTTTGCAAGCATAGTACAATGGTCAGTATACAAGCTTCCCAAGCTTGGGATGCGGGTTCGATTCCCGTTGCTTGCTCCAAATAGCTGAGCAGACGTTTTGCCACGTCTGCTTTTTCTGTATTTGGTTATTGATTTTTTACAGATTTTATAGTATAATTAGGATTATAAAAATAATTGCTATCAATAACTTGGTTGGACTTTAGCACGTTCACTTCGTGCAGGCGATGTGCTTGTTCTCAGCAATGGTGAATTTGTAACTGTTGAATGGGTACAGCACGAGATTCTTGAATCACCTATCAAGGTTTATAACTTTGAAGTTGAGGAGTTCCATACTTACTTTGTGGGCGAAAATGGTATTTTTGTTCATAATGGGTGTGGGGATGACCTAGTTAAAGAGCCACATGGAAATTCAAAGGAAAGCAAAAAAGCTCAACATGGATATGAAATATATGATTCGACAAACAACGAACCTGTTAAAACTGGCATAAGTGGAAGCATGTTGAATAAGAATGGAACATCTAAAAGAGCAAATCGCCAAGTAAACAAATTGAATAAAGCGGAGGAATATGATAGATATTACTCTGTGGTTAAGGAAACTAATTTGCCCGATAGAAAAGCGGCACTTGAATGGGAACGTAGTAATGCAATGAGATTGCATAATGAAGGGTATGATTTACCCATGCATAAGCGCCCACGACCATGGGAGGATTAAATGAAACTTAAAGAGATAGCGTTAAGTATTTATTATGAGCCATATGTTTATGGGATGGATAGTAATAACTATAGTTCAAAAGAAGAGTATTTAAATGACTCCCGAAATTTTTTTCATGAAGTACTCTTCCCAATAAAAAAACAATTTATTATGGAGACAAGAAATATAGCTTCTTTTTTTAGTAGATTGCATTTTGAGAACTATAAAAACAATCAATACCCTTTTAGCAAACTTATTGTCAGCTGTTGCAGGGACAAATGCAGTATCGGTAGAATTATTAACGTTGATGGTATAGCTGAAGTGAGGATATTATATGATTATACCGGTTTTAGAAATAAAAATGCCATACAAAAAAAACATGATGCTTTGCAGATTATAATGAACGGACTATATGTGGTGGCAAATGAATTTTTGTTAGATACTATTTCTTTTAAAAACATTGAATCAATGATAATATCATGTGATTATAAAAATATATGGACATGGAGTAGCAAGTGGAATAAAAATCGAAAATATAATGCCAGTGTGTATGTAGATCATGATGTAGATAGTGTTATCATTGGAATGAAAATAGTGGATAAAAGCGGGACGATGATTTATAATAAGAAAATTTTGACTACAAAGCCAGATGAATGGGATTATGCTCCTTTTCTCGGAAAGCTATTTTGGCAGAATAATAATGAAGCGGTTCTTTTGGACAAAAATGACAAAGTCGTTGGCAAATGGTCTGCTGAATAGTTTTCGGTCTACAGGCAAAAACCGATAGAAGAAATTCAGATCGGCGATAGGGTTCTTTCGGAGGACGAGACTACAGGTGAAGTAGCAGTTAAAACGGTTACTGAAACTTATGTCAATGAGACAGACGAGCTTGTTCATATTGGAGAAAATGGCGAGACTATTTCTGCTACGCCGACACACCCATTCTATGTTGATAAACTTGGTTGAATTCGCTATTTCACTAAATAATGTAAAATAGTAGTATTCGTTCGGAAGTGGTGGAGAATGAACAAGCTCACATACATCGCCGCAACACGATCGTAGACTACTGGCTTGTTGATAGATTCAGCTGCCTTTTTGTTATATCCCCTGAGGCAATAAGGTTTGTTAAGATCCTCCTTGAGCTTTCTCTTGCAACGTTTAAACTCGTCCTTAATTTTCTGAATGTATTCTGCACGCTTTGCAGGATCATTTTCCATGTCCTGCAAAACGGCATAGTATGTATTCTGTGCGCACATAGCCCTGCAATAGTGGAGTCCATCCGGGACGCGTGCTTCTGCCTTTGTCAACAAAAAATCATTGCCCGTTTTTTCAGCACGACTAATATATTCTTTTAGCTTTGCCACTGCGACAATTCCTTTCAACACCGTACGATTATGTTTGCCACCCTTTCCAATACTAAAAATGTGGACAGTTTCGCTGTCAATGAATTTAATATCATCGACTTTTAAGTGAGCAAGCTCACGGCGTCGTAAGCCTGTGGTCACTCCAACATCACGAGTTGTTTCACCCGTTTCAGTATTGTATTTTGTCGGATCATTCTTTAAATGAGCTCCATGGCGTGGAGGGTGTCTAAATTCAATTGTTCTTCTGCCGAAAACTTTGCAAAGTGCAGAAAGATCAGTGTTGAGAGTATCAGCGGACAACCCCCTTGCTTCTCGTACATCAATGTACTCCTGTATATATTTTTCAGCCTCGAACATTGTTAGGTGACTTGTCTGAAACTTTTCTTTAAGATATTTACAAAATCGTTTTATTACTTTAATATATCTATTAAAGCTGCTTTCTGTAAATATCCTCCATTTATAAATGACTATTTCATCTAAAAACTTTTCAATTTCTTCATCTGAGAAACCTTTGTCTTTTAAATTCTTAATTCTGGCTTTCTTGATACTATTTTTGATTTTTAGTTTATGTTTCTTTGTACCAAAGAAACGCATTCCAGTTAGCCTATTTATTAGGACGTACTGCAACGTATTGTGACCAATTTCTACTTCTACATTTTTACCGTCAATAATTCTATTTACAATTTTAAACTTGCTCATCGAAATACTCCTTTTTATGGTCCTTGCTTTGTGTGTGGGTGGGGTCAAGTGCGGTTGACACTAACAGTATAAAGGTGTTATTTAGCAGCACGCTAAGGCCAGTGAATCGGATCATTCTCCGACCACCAAATGAAGACGCATGTCTTTTAAAAGACATACTCAGTGGACACCTTTATAGTGTTAGTGGCTCTCTTACGCCGAACCTCGCGCTACTGGTCAGGTAGACTAATTGATCTAAAAAACAATTAGTGGAACCATTTTGGGAGTATTATATTTTTTTATTAATAAATTTGTAAAATGCCAAAAGCTTCTACAAACCGTATGATTTATAATGCAAACTATAACAAAGTGGGTCAGTGCATTTATAATAAAGATCTATGGAATAGACCTTTATTAGATTTTGAATGGAATAGGTTTCATATATGCCAATATTTAAAAAAACGATCATATATGCTATACAAGACGTTATTAGTCTTAACTGTTTATTCAACTACATATTTTTTACAAAACTGTTTTTTGCGTTTCCGAAAATCAGGAATGCAATGTTGGACTTTTTAAACAAGTATTTCCTTGTTAGTATCGTTGAGCTTGTCAATTTCATATTACATAAATCAATAGCAAATAGTATAGCCTGAATTATTTCAAATTAAAGATATTGTTTTTTTATGTAAAATATTTTTGTTGAGCTGACATACCACAATATGGATCATGAGCATGTTCAGATTTTTTATTGTTTTAATTTACTTCAACAAATGTTTCCTGCTGGAATTGCTGAAGTGAATTTTTTGTCATATTTCACAAACACGACAAAAAAGCAAAAAGAGAGCCCACATTCTTTTTTAACGAATGTGAGCTCTCTATTTTTTGATACAAAAAAAGAGCATCTAAATGACTTAGATACACTAAACTTATACTTCTTTTAACAACTCAATTTTATCATATTTTTATTCAAAAGTCAATGCATTTTATCAATAAAATAAAAATTTATCTGAAGTTTATGCGTTTTCAACAAGGAATAACAAGCGTATTCGGATATAATGTACAAACTGATTGGCGGAAAATATCAACTATCTAAGTTGAACACTCATTATATAATAAGAAAGACAGTGAATTTCACTATTGATAGTATCTTTGTTATAAGCTTGAATAAGTAAAGATACCGAGTAACTTATTATTCTATTTTATTATGAGCAGTATAAGAAAAGAGATAGATATAACATATAAGTCAATTACATCTTTTTTTATATTGCAGCTAATTATAGGTGCTTTGTCAATAAAAACTGAGCCACTTATTCTTATTTCTTATTTATTTGCTTACGTATTACAGCTTTATGTTTATATAAATAAAAACTTGTTATTTTATAATGCGTTATCTTCAAGCTTTGCAGCAATATTACCAATGAAATGTTTGCGCATTTGTATAAAAAGCTGATTTTATCTTTGAAACAACTTGAGCTATTGCTTTTTTAGGGCAAACGTGATATGGAAAAGAAACAACTATTATTTGCGTTAAAACGATATATCTTCTTCCTTTGTAATATAAGAAGTAGTGCTTTCTTCTTATATATTATAATGAGTAGCTTACTCTTCTTATTTTATTTTATAACAAGAATAAGTAAACATACTGAGTATATATGATCAAATAAAACTGAGCCACTTATTCTTATTACTTATTTATTTGTTTACTTATTACAGTTTTATGTTTATATAAATAAAAACTTGTTATTTTATAATGCATTATCTTTAAGAATTACAGCAATATCGCCAATGAAACATTAACATATTTGTGCGATCCGCTGATTTTATCTTTAAAACAACTTGAGCTATTGCTTTTTTAGAGCGAATGTGATATGGAAAATAAACAACTATTATTTGCGATAAAACGATATATCTTCTTAATTTTGAATATATAATATGTCATTTATTTTCTTATCTTATAAGTTGAACAAATATATCAAGTAATACAATTTTATTTATAATTATAAACAGTGTTATGGTGATCTGTCGTGGTGCTGCTTGTATCTTCATCTGGGTGCTTTTAGTTGATAAATATATATGCTTTCTTTTTTTGCTTTGTCAAAAAGCTTTTGCAAAAATTCTTGGCTATCTTCAAATATCACTTTTCGCGTCTTTTTAATTAATTCTCTTTTTGTTATATTCCAGAAATCTGTATACTTTATGGAATGTGTATTATACAAAAGTGCAACTGTCCAAATTTGTTCGCTTTTAAATTTGACAGATCGTTTTGATGTGTGATACAATATATTTGGCAAATAAATGTCAAAATGTAATGAAGTAAACATTATATAAAGAAAGGGGTTTTTGAATGAACAATTATTGTTTAACAATGTGGGCAGAAGAACCGATAAGATGCAGTGAATGTGGAAAAGATATTGGGTGGGAAAGAGTAAGTATTGAACAAACACCTGTAAAGATCGTTCCTGAGTTACTGCGGTGAGTGGTTTTGGCTGCTGTCATACGCCGTAAAGAACGGGATTTTTCACCCGAATTGCCGTCACACAATGACACAATACATACACTGCAGAACGCAGATACCTGAGCCGATACCGGCGGAGAAGATAAAAGAGCAGCGAGAGCTTGAACAGAAACAGCGTGCAATGGAACGGAAGATACGAAAGCTCAAACGCTTTGCCGAGGGAACGCTTGACCCCGACACAGCGAAAGAATACCGCAGGAAAGTAAGGCAGGCACAACAGGAATTGAAAGCCTTTATAAACGCTAACAGCGAAGTTCTGCGGAGGGATTATTCTAGGGAGAAAGTGTATGGCGGCTTGACAGAAAAGGAAAAAGATGATAAAATTGAATTAACAACATCTAACGGAATTGGTGTAACGAAATTTTCAAAACATATGGAAGAGCGAGCTTCCGAAAGAAAGGTTTCTGTAAATGATATAAAAGATGCACTTATAAATCCGCTGTATATTGATGAAATTAAAATTGATAGTTTGGGCAGACCAAGCCAACGATTTATTGGTGAGAAAGCAACTGTTAATGTAAATCCCCAAACTGGAACTATCGCAACTATATGGAAAACAGGCAAGAACAAAATCAACAAGTACAAAAGGAAGTGATTATAATGTCAGAAAAACAAAAAGAGTTTCTTGTTTCTATTGGTATTGACCCAAATGATGAACTTGATGTCATAGAAGATAAAGTTGGTGATTACTTGACTTTGAACTGTTTGGATGAAAATTATAATCCAAATGAAGAAGGCTTGATGTGCGAAAGTATTTTGGATTATATCGGTCAGTTATAAGTCTAACCGCTCCGCTACGGCGAGGCGGTATTTTTATACCCAAATATCGGAACTAAGCACCTTAACGGGTGCTTTTTTCATACACAATCTAGCCATAAGGGACTCTATCGACAATGGCATAGATCTTCATTGTCACAAAAAATGTTCCGCTAGATCAGATGCTATGAATATAACAGAAATTCACGAAAGGTGAGAATGAAATCCACCCCACAAATTTCAACTATTTAGCAAAATATCAAACCATAGCAAAAATAAGAACGAATTCGTAAAGTATATCTAATAGTATTGTATTTTATACCGTCTTGTAGTATAATGTACATATGACAAAAGCCGTAAACCAACTAAAAACAGGACAAACATATGAAGAAAATACTTTTTACAATTTGTGTGGCAGTGGGCGTATATTTTGCATTTAGCAATACAATTGATGAATTTCTGTATCCAGAGAAAAGGCCGGGATTGAATACATACAACACATATACCACAACAACACAGCAGACCACTACCGCAGTTACTCAGCAAACACCCATAGTCACTGATGAGGACGGATATGAGCCTCGTGACGACCGAAAGCCTGACTATGTTCAGCCTGCAGACCCCACATGGTCGAAAAGGACTTTTAACTGGACGAGCTATGACAAACGATATACCTTTGAAATATCAATGAATATTCAGGACGATATGTATGAATATTATCATAGTCTTTTGAGATACTCATATGTGAAAGATTATCATAACTATGTAAGTGACGACAATAATCATAAGCTCGTAAAACAGCTTGCAGATGAAATAAAAAGCCTTTGCGACCAATGCGGCTATGGCGAATCTGAGACTATAAGAGAAACTGCAAATTTCGTGCAGAGCATAGAGTATGTTGATGACATGACCTCAACGGGATATACTGATTTTCCAAAATATCCTCTGGAAACGCTTTATGACCAGTGCGGTGATTGTGAGGACTCGTCCATACTTTTGGGAGCTTTGCTCAAAGAGCTTGGCTATGGCTGCATTTTTATTGAGCTTCCTGAACACGTTGCAATAGGAGTAAAGGCGACAGACGATGCCCCCGGCACGTACTATGATTACAATGGAAGCCATTATCTTTACATAGAAACTACAAATTCCGGCTGGGATATCGGAACGCTTCCTGATGATTTCAACGAGGAAAAAGCTAAGATATACGATGTGTGGTAAAATTTCAAAAGCCCACAGATGCGATCAATGTGATCGGGTCTGTGGGCTTTTTATTATCATTTCAGACCTTTCCGGCTTAGTTTTATTTTAGCATACATAGCATTTTTCTGTAGCAAAAACAAGGTGCAGAAAAGTTTATTGTATGAGAAATACACTATCAAATATCTCGCAAAAAAAATATAAGAAAAAAGAATATATCATAATCGTGCCGAATTGGTTCGGTAAACCGTACTAAGTGGGTGCTATAATATATACAGAAGCTTGAAAAGGGAATAAAATCAAAAAACACACCGCAGACCATTTTGGAACAGTAAAAAGAACCTTAAAGGTGCTATAATAAGCACATAAGGTCAAGACAGAGTTGATACGGAGGTAAGGCTATGAAAAAGAACACAAAGATTTTTAACACAGAGGTCATTGAGAGATTGGCATTGTCAGATAACATTCCACCATTTGACGAGCAAAGAAATGGTACACAGGTCATCATGATCGAGGAGGGCAAAAAGACGGTGATATATGATGATTATTCTATGTACTGTGACGCTGACGCAAGAAAGTGGAGAGTAGAGGCATACAACAGGACGGACGGCAGAAAGTATGATAGATTGTGTATGTGCAGGGGCGTTTATCCTACAAGAAAAAGGGCTATAGCTGAGATAGACAGATTTGCATACAGAGGTAAAAATCTGGTGTTCTTTGTCCTGCCAATAGACTTTACATATGACAAAAAGGCTATGATATGGCAGGGCGAGGAGCAGTACTCATGCGATGATAAGCTAGTCCTTGCAACTAAAAAAGAGCTTGTGGAAGAAAGCAAAAAGCGCATGAAATTCATGACGGACAGAATGGGGAGTGGAAGAATAAACAGATAGAAGCTCACAAAAGCGGAAGCAGAGGCTCTGGCAGCGTTTGATGAGTTTCAGAAGTATCGTGAGGATAAGTGTTATCCATATGCTATCATAGGTGGCAATGCAGTGCTTTATGTTAGTCCGTACAAAAACGATTGGAAAGCCGAGCGTGAGTGCCTGGATATGAAAGGCGACGGCATAGACGGCTGTGTTTCAGCCTTTGTTTATAACAGTATCACCCCTGAAACAAGCGAGAAAGGAGATGTTTTTTTCAAGATAATTTCAAATACCATAATTCGTGTGGCATAGCTGATTGACAGGGATATATTCCCTGTGATACAATATAATTATAGAGATAATTGTTATAGGAGGGCGAACTATGGCAGAAAAGGAAAATATAAAAGATAAGCTTGAAAACCTGAAAGAATGCTCGACCTAGTTATGCGTAAGGTCAAAACAAGATCTGAGGACATGGAAAAACTGATAGCTAAATACAACCAAACTAATGATACAAAAGGAGAAAAGCATGAAAATATACTGCATGAGTGATATCCACGGCTGTTATTCAGCACTTTGCGACGCTTTGGAGCTTGTCATTGACCACCTTGACGAGCATGACACAAAGCTTATCTTTCTGGGAGATTATATCCACGGCGGCGAGGACAATATAGCTGTGCTTAAAAAGATAATGGGCTTGCAGAATATATATGGTCATAGGAAGGTGGTGGCGCTTCTTGGCAATCACGAGGAAATGGTGATGAGCGGTTTTTCTTCGGTCAATGAAATGCTAGGCAGCGGCGAATATGATGACTCTGATGACTCGTATAGATATTGGTTTGAACGTCTGCCGAGATACCATGTTGAGGGCAACACTATCTTTGTCCACGCAGGCATTGACGAGGATTCGGGCAATGCTTGGGAATACTGCACCGAGGATTATATTTTTACAGAGCAGTATCCCCACAGGCTTGGCAAGATACACGGACTTGACAAAAAGGTGGTGGCAGGGCATGTCCATACCAACACGATTTCAGGCGACCGCAGATTTAACGATATCTACTATGACGGAGCGAGTCACTACTACATTGACGGAGATGTGCTCAGCACAGGAGATATAAATGTTCTTATGGTAGACACTGATACTGATAAGTATTATAAGGTAACAGAGAATTACAATATTCCTATTGAGCCTTATGACAGTGAAGCTTGGTAGATTATTGTATGCCGTCTTAAAACCCAATATAACACTAACGTCCCCAAGTTTTCCTCGGGGACGTTTTTTACTTTGTCAACTGCCATGAAAAGAGTTAATTAAAAATTCAGAACTTTTGTTCGATTTTCTATTGTAAAACAGAAAGTTTCGTGGTATACTATTATACATAAAGGAAAAAGGCGGTGATGCTATGGAAAAGACCTATGTTGCAATAGACTTGAAATCTTTTTATGCTTCGGTTGAGTGCGTGGAAAGGCAGCTTGACCCATTGAATACAAACCTTGTGGTAGCTGATGAGAGCCGAACGGAGAAAACTATATGTCTTGCAGTGTCACCGTCACTGAAAAGCTTTGGTATTTCAGGCAGGGCAAGGCTTTTTGAGGTCATTCAGCGTGTGGAGCAGGTCAATAAGGAGCGTTTGCAGAAAGCTCCTAAAAGACAGTTTGCAAAGAAAAGCTATATATATTCGGAGCTATCTGACCTTGCCTGCGAGCTTGATTATATCGTGGCAACTCCGCAAATGGCGAAATATTTGGCTGTGAGCGCAAAAATATACGGGATTTATCTGAAATATGTGTCACCAGAGGATATTTTCGCCTATTCTATCGACGAGGTCTTTATTGACGCAACGGGCTATCTCGGGCTTTATAACGTTGACGGACGTGGCTTTGCACAAATGCTCATTTTGGACGTGCTGAAAACTACAGGTATAACCGCCACAGCAGGCGTTGGAACGAATATGTATCTGTGCAAGGTGGCTATGGATATTGTGGCAAAGCATATCCCTGCGGATAAAAACGGCGTCCGTATCGCAGAGCTGAACGAACAGCTTTACAAAGAAACGCTGTGGGGACATACCCCTATAACGGACTTTTGGCGTGTGGGCGCAGGCACAGCGAGCCGCCTTGAAAAGCTTGGTATTTACACCATGGGGGATATCTCACGCTGGTCGCTGGACCATTATCTTATAGGGAAGCTTTACAAGGTTTTCGGCAAAAATACCGAGCTTCTTATCGACCACGCATGGGGTATCGAGCCTACCGCCATACCTGACGTGAAGTCATACCGCCCCTCGAACAACAGCATTTCCTCTGGGCAGGTCTTGCAAGAGCCGTGTAATTATGAGCGCACAAGGCTTATTCTGTGGGAAATGGCTGATATGCTGTCCCTTGACCTTGTGGATAAGGGCGTTGTAACAAATCAGATCGTTCTCACTGTGGGGTATGATAAAGAAAGCTTGGCGGACGGTCACTATACGGGCGAGGTGGTTTGCGACCACTATGGCAGGAAGATACCAAAGCACGCCCATGGCACTCAAAATCTAGGCAGGCACACTTCCTCGACCAGAAAAATAATAGACGTAACCATGGCTCTTTTTGACAGAATTATCGACAAGACTTTGCTTGCAAGACGGCTTAATCTGACTGCCTGTAATGTCATAAGAGAAGAGGATATCCCCGAAATTGAGAGTTATGAGCAGATAAGCTTGTTTGATATGGTGGAAGCGGCAAATGCTGATAACAACGCAGAAGAAAAAGAAAGGGCATTGCAGGAAGCAATGCTCTTGATAAAGCACAAATATGGGAAAAATGCCATTTTAAAAGGCACGAACTATACCGAGGGAGCTACGGCAAGAGAGCGCAACCGCAGTATAGGCGGTCACAAGGCATGAAAGGTGGGGCTTACAATGTATGATAATTATTATGACATAAAGCAGTTTTCACGTCCGCACTATGACGACCATCCGCAAATGTCTATATCGGACAGGGCGGCGCAGTTCAGCCCTTTTGCAGCTTTGACAGGCTATGACGCTGCTGTTGATGAAACCGCAAGATACACCGAAATCAGGGAGGAGCTGACCGAGGACGAGGTAAACAAGCTAAATGACGATCTCAACCGCCTGCTTGATATGCTTGACGAACGTCCTGAGATAAGGGTGACATATTTTGTTCCCGATAAGAGAAAAAGTGGTGGCAGTTATCAGACCAAGACAGGCATAGTGAGAATTTATGACAGCTATACTAATGAGCTTGTTTTTATGGACAAGACTAGGATAGCTGTGGAGGATATGTGTTTGGTGGAGTTTGTGGAGGAGAGAGGGAAAATACAGTAGAATAAACCTTATTTGCCGTAATGTTTTTGCATTCTTTTTTTGTGAAAATGCGGAATAAGAAACGGATGGCCGTCTGATGAGGACGGTTATCCGTGTTTGGGTGTATTCAGTTACTAAGCTAAATCAGAATTTAAAGCTTTCTTAGATTATCAATTTCAATGCCATTTCCATCTGGATTTTCTCCCTTGTGTGCCTCTATCAGTTTTTCACAAGGGAAATCACAACACTTTCCACAATGAGGTAGAACTTGGCTTGCAGCACATGCATAAATCTCACAAGTGCCCCAAAATGGCTGTCCCTTATGCACGTAGCATCCCGTACAATTTTGCTCTGTTTTAAATCTACAAGAATCACAATCGATACCGCAACTGCTATAATTTGACATATCAATCTCACCTCCCACAAATTCCGATTTAAGCGAGAAAACCGTATTACATCTCACTTATACTCATTATACCAAACAGCCCCGAAAAAGTCAATCTCTGCACTTTTTTTCACGCCTTTTTTCATTGCAATATACCGCCAGTTGTGCTATAATCAGGATATAGAGCAGAGCGGAGGTGAATCGCAATGGATAACGAAAACGAAGAATTAGTAAACTGTGTATTATACAAGAAAATCAAACGGGTGGAGAGCGCAGAAATCTCTATCAGCAAGACCATGATAAAATCGGCTCAACAGGATAATGACGGCAATTGAAGATCAATTAAATGAATAGGAGGGTTTTACTTGACCGTTGATACAAAAGAGGTAGTTACTACTATAGCCTATATGATAGGCGTCCGAATGTCAGCACTGACCGTGAGTTACGGTGAATGTTCCGAGCTTATCGAGAAGCTCCAAGCCGATAAGGACGCCACTACGATAAGATATTTATGTAAGCTTCGAACAGTACTGATGCAGAAGTTCAAAAAGACCGATGATCTTATGCGGTTTCAGCTCAAAAATTTGCATAACATAGAATGGTACGATACGGATAATATCAAACAGCTTGAAAAATGGGGATTTACGATTATCCAAGCGAATTGCCGTTCAGAGAAGTATATGCAGGAGTTTACAAGGCTCATCAATGAAAATATCGACAAATGCTCTCAACTATTCTACGATTGGCTGAATTGGGAGTATATTCGAGATCTGTTCTTTGTCCCGAAATACAATAAGAACGGTGTAATGAAAGCCGAGTTCAATAAATATATGGCGAATATCGAACATTACCCATTTCAGATGTATATTCACTGGCAACCTGCCGAAGTCGGGAGCATCATCTATTCCGACCGTAAGTTTTTGAAGATCATCTACGGTCAGCATAATGACAGCTTCACCGATTATACGAAATATCGGGACGCAGATGATGAAACACGAAACAATATCTATAATTTTATCGACAGCACCGAGAAAACAGCTATAGCTGTCGATTGTGAGAATTCTGATCCATACAAGCTTTATAGTGTTCTGAAAGGCTTGAATCAGGAGGAGCTTGCTAAGATCGAGAAGATCACGCTATATGACGATCCGAACACTACCGCAGGCTGGGATTGGCTCTCTAAATTCACGCAGATACCCGTTGAACATATAGAGATCGACCGAGTGACAGACAGAAAGTCACTGGTCGATGTGCGAATGACCGCAAGCGTAGTCACGGACTTCTACCGTGACGGGATAACATCTTTTATTATTGTGTCAAGTGATTCGGACTTTTGGGGACTTATCGAGAGCCTGCCGAAAGCAAAGTTTCTCGTTATGTACGAATACGAGAAGTGTGGAACGGCGATCAAGAACGCCCTCGCACAGCATGGCATCTATTATTGTGCCATTGATGATTTCTGCACCGCAGGCACGGAGGAGTTGAAACGTGCCGTACTCTTTGCAGAGCTTGAAAAGCATTTGCCATCACTCATTGGAGAGAACCCTCTGGAGCTTACTCACAAGATATATGAAGCCACAAAAGTGACCGCTACCATGAAAGAAATGGAGAACTTTTGCAATAGATATGTCAAGACATTGCGTCTGAAGGTGAACTCCGAAGGAAAATTCGTGATAGAGATCCAAACAATCTAAGAGAAACTCGCATGGCTTTCTATCAATATCATTAAGCTAATAAAATCAAGAAATAAAATTGCGTGAAAATATCTAAGCCCCACGGCGTATTTAAGGTCATCAGAAGAAAAAAGATCTTCAGATAAATTTGTAGCAATTACTTCATAGCTGTCATCTGATATTTTAAAGCGAACGATCCGTACAGGCAACTCATAAATAACAGTAAGCTCTGATTTTTTTTGGAAGGAAGAAAATCAAAGGTACAGTTAAAACTTTTTTGCATAAAAAAGACTTCATACCGCTGTGAAACAGTATGAAGTCTGAAAAAATCTTAGATCACCAGCAGTAGCATACAGAGTAGATCGTTACTGTGCCGTTTGCTGCACCTGCATGGATCTGATCCAGCTTTCCGCTGAAATCGGAAGTGCCGAATGCTGACTTGCAGTTGTTGTAAGAATACTTTGCGTAGTAGTGTCCGTTTGCTGTGCCTGTTTCGCTTGGTGAAACCTTTGCCCACTCTGCTCCGCCTGACCAGCTCTGAAGAACAAATTCTACCTGATTCTGTGTTCCTGAGTATTCAACGTAGAAGTAGCCGTTTGACTGAATGTCATATGCGTTGAAGCTTCCGCCATTCTTTGAAGTCATTGCTGAAACAGCCTGACCCCATGCTGAAGCAGTTGAAGAACCCCAGAAGATCGATTTGTAATTGCTGTCTGAACTGCTTGAAGAAGATGAGGAAGAACCTGATGTTGATTCAAGATACCAAAGCTGGCACTTTCCGCCCCAGTAGCTCCACTGGTTAATGTTTGCTCCGTCAGCTGTGTTCTGTTCGTAAACGTCAAGGCATGAGTGGCAGTCTGAGATCTTTGTCTTGATAGCATAAGCGTCGCCTATCTTTACAAGCTGGAATTTCTGACAGTCACCGCCGTGATACTGCCACTGGTTGATGTTAGCACCATTGTCCCTGCTCCAGTTGTATACGTCAAGACAGCTTTTGTAATTTGATGCACCTGTGTAAATAGTGTAATAGCCGTTTCCGTCGCTTACAAGCTTGAATTTCTGATTGTTTCCGCCTGTACCTCTGTACTGCTGAACGTTTGTGCCGTTGTCAGCCTTTGCCTTGTATACGTCAAGATACTTGCCGCTGAGTGCACTCTTGATGTAATATGTTCCGTCAAGTCCGAGAACTCCGCCGTTGGAATCTGTTGAAGTTCCTGAGGAAGAACCGCCTGAAGAAGAACCACCAGAAGAGCTTCCTGAACCACTGTAAACTGAGCAGGTCTTAGAAGTTGCCTTAATTCCGTTTGAGCCGTTGATAAGTGTATTTCCCCATGAAGAAAGGCTTGAGCCGTCCCATGAGTTTGCAATGTCGAGGTAGCTCATGTCAGAGTTGTTGCCCTTCCATGACCAGCCAAGATAGCCTACGCCCTTGCTTGTGCAGTAGCTCATGATAGTAGCCTCATCAACGTCGCCGTTTGTGTGCTGACCGCCGAACTCGCCGATAACAACAGGCACACCGATGTTGAGTGCGTTATCAATGTTGTTTCTTACAGTTGATGCGTTTCCGCCTGCATATTCATACATATGAATGGAGAATACGGTGTTCTTCTGTGAGTCTGCGTTGAAAACAGACTTACCGTAATCCTTGATGCTGTCAGGATACTGTCCCCAGCCTGCGCAGTCTACCATAAGCATATTTGTAATGCCTGCGTTTCTTACAGATCGGATAGCAGACTTGTAGCCGTCAGCCCATGCGCTTCCGTTCCATGTGCCGCACCACTCGTTTGCGATGTTTACGATAACATATTTCTCAGTACCGCTGAGAACGTTCTTCATTTCCTTCCAGTAGTCAACGCACTTGTTAAGATCATAAGTGCTGTCGCTGCCTGTTGCGTCATGTACTTCAAGAATGCATATCAGCTTGTTTGACTTGCACCAGCTTATGATGTTCTTTACTTCCTGTGCGCTTGTTTTTGCGTACTTTGAGCCGTTTGCAAGTACGACTCTTACGGTATTTGCGCCGTTGTTTGCAGCGCCCTTGATAGAAGTTTCAGTCTTCTCTGTGTACCATGCATGAGCAATGTTCACGCCACGCATAACGAACTTGTTTCCGCTAGCGTCATAGATACTAGTACCGCTTACATAAAATCCTGATGCCGCCTCTGCGGTCGGTGTTGTCATAAAACCGAAGCAGGTTATTACGGCAAACATTACAGCAACAAAAGTCTGTAATGCCTTTGCAGAAAAAGTTTTGTTCTGTACCATAAAAAGCTCCTCTTATACAATTATTTTTTTTATACCGGTATTCTAAGGCAGCACTGTATTATCCTCGTGCGTTGCTGCCTTAACTCTGTCAACGTAAAACATTATATTATTAAAAGTATAATAAGTCAACTTAAATATTTGAGTAAAACGTTTACACAAATAATTTTCGTATTTTAGCACAACTTTTCGTAGATTAATTGAACAATATGACTAATTTTTATCACATATGCAGTATAATATGTTGTATATACACAAAATTCTGCTTTTAAATTTCGGAAAATTAAGAAACTTTTTGAAACAAAAATCGGTATATACGCTGCGTTGAGCATATATACCGATATAAAATTTCCTTTATATTGATTCTATCAACCCGTCAGAATATATCTTTTTTTGTTCTCGTACAAATTCAGAGATCATAATCAGACCTCCTTATTCTTGTGTGGTATCACCGTATTTTACATCCTCCACTTCACGATCTAACTGAATGTCATGAGGCTTCCTATTTGTTGTATTTTATCTTGACATTGTCACATCTTTGTGATAAAATTAGTAATATGTAGGAAAATTATAGTGGAAAGGAAAAAATAATATGAAGTTATTTAAGCGGACGCTTACGACGGCAGTGGCAGTTTGCCTTGCACTGCAAAGTGCAGTGGTATGCTTTGGAGCTGAGGCAGAGGAGCAAATTCCTGCTGGCGGAGAGGAAGTCGGTCTTTATACGTCGGAGAACGATGAAGCCATTCAGTTGACTGAGGATATGTATAGCAGTTGGTATGAAGGCGATCAGACGTATGACGGCACGGAAAAGACGCTTTATGGCTATTCTCTTATGGACAGCAACAACTATTACCGGCTCACTGAGGCCGAGGACTATGTTGTTACTTATGAGAACAACATAAACGTAGGTACAGCAACGGCTACTTTCACTGGTATAGGTAATTACACAGGAAGCTTTACAAAGAATTTCAATATTGTGCCAACTGATATTTACCGTGCGGATATTGACTGCGAGTATGAGCAGAGCTACTGTGCCGGTAAACCTGTTCAGCCAAAACCTATTGTTACATACAATGATATTGTGCTTGCTGAGGGCGTTGACTATGAGATCGAATATGAGGACAACTGTGGCGAGCTTGGCTGGCATTATGCCTATATTAAAGGTATCGGCAACTTTAATGGAACCGATTCCTTTGAGTATAACGTTGTAGAGGCTGAAATATCCAGCGAGAATATTTCTGTGGATACTAGCTGCACCTACACGGGTTATGCTCAGACTCCTGCACCTGTTGTTACAGTTAGTGGTGAGGTGCTAAGATGTGGCATTGATTATAATGTATCATACACAAACAATGTGAATGCCGGAACAGGCTATATGACCATAGCAGGAATGAACGGCTATACAGGATATGTGACAGTGCCTTTCACTATCAGCCCGAAAGCTGTTTCTGAGGTCGAGATACTAAAGATAGCTGACATGGATTATACCGGTAATGCTGTCAGACCGAGCCTTTTTGTCAAGGCGGACGGAAATATGATCAAGAGTTCTGACTATACTGTAACATATTACAATAACACAAATATAGGCACAGCGACCGCTGTTGTTACTCTTGGCGGAAACTACGAAAGCAGGTACCCTGTTTCGACAACATTCAAGATCATCCTTGGAAAGCCAAAGGGATTTAAGGCTACCGCTGACTCTACCACTTCTGTAAAGCTTAGCTGGAACAAGATCGGCAATTGCAAATACAGGGTTTATCGCTATGATCCAAAGAAAAAGACCTACAAGCGTCTGACGGTCACGAGTTCCACAAGCTATACTGACAAGAAGCTTTCAGAGGCAACGAGTTATACTTATGCCGTAAAGCTTGAATATAATTCTAAGACCGGCCCTTATATAACAGTAAAAGGCAACACGAAGTTATCCACACCGAAAATGACGATAATGGCTTATAATAAGAAAGTCACAATAAGTTGGAAGAAGAACACAAAGGCTGATGGATATCAGATATACTGGTGCAAGGGCGATGAGTGGACTATCCCACATAACGATTACTATAGTATGCCAAAGGATTGCTATAACGATTATGTTCAGCTCAAGAAGATAACAAAGAACAGCACAACCTCTTATACAAAATCAGACCTTTCAGGTTCAAAGAATTATCACTTCAAAATGAGGGCTTATAAGACCATAAACGGAAAGGTGGTTTACAGCAGCTGGACGGGTATCCAATGCAAGATAAACACAGTTTCAAGACTTAATGCGGCAACAAAGAAGAGCCACAGCACTTATAAGATCTACAACGTTCAGGGCAAGAAAACAAAGACCTCGACGCACACTCTTACGGCAGAGGAGAAGAAGATACTTAAAAACTTTGCCTCAAAGCATTTCAAGAAAGATTGGTCGGCGGCAAAGAAGGTCGAATATACTGCGGATTGGATAAGAAAGAATTTGAAATATGGCAGGATACCGACAGGCTCGCACAGCAAGAATATCTTTGTTTACAAAGAAGGTCAATGTGCTGATTACAATGGCGCACTGGTGGAAATGATGGTTTATCTCGGCTATGACGCAAACCTTGTTATGGGCAACCGCAAGGGCGGAGGACAGCACTTCTGGGGCGAGATAAAGATAGACGGAGTGACTTATCTGCTGGAAGTCGGAGAAAAGGTCTATGACAGCCCACAATGGAATTACAAGTGGCAGTTTATGTGCCTTAAATATTCTGAGGCTGACGGCGGTTACAAGAAAAACGGAAAGCTATACTAAAACAAAATGCTCTGCGGAGAGTGTGATTCCGCAGAGCATTTTTTTTGCTTTAATAAATTTGTGATACCTAACTTTTCAGTCGCTCTTTTTTTGTTTTATAATGGCAAAAAAATCTTATGATACTTCTTGCCAAAACCCTTTCAATATATTATAATGTATTTAGAAGATCATATTTGAAAGGAACATATGGAAAATGAAAAACATTGTTACAGCCCTGATGCAGTTTGTGATACTTGTGGTCGCACTTATCATTGTGACCTTTGCTATACCTAAGATCGCAGGAAACGATGACAGATATGATAAGTACATAGCTGAAAACTCAAAGCAGACCGTCACTGTGGGAAGCGCCTTTGGCGTTGTCAAAGACGGTGAAAAGGCTTCGTATACTGATATTGATAACAGCCTGAAAAATATCTTTAGTAAAGTGACTCCGCTGCAAAAGCCTGTGAATAAAATTCTGAACAGGCAGATAAGCTTCAAGCAGGCAAAATATTTTGAATACTATTGGCTCACTGCACTTATCTCAGGCGTGCTTTGCTGGATATTTGCAGCAGGCTTTCCGTTCAGGATAGGGCGAAAGGGCTTCAATGTGTTTGGTTCTGTGTATAATAACTTTTCAAAAGTTGTCCTCCTTGAAGATGAGATGACCCGTGAGGAATACGAGGTCGATCTAGGTATGACTATATGGGGACCTTTGTGGATAATCCTTATCGCTCTGCGTGCGACCTTTGCTGTTACATGGGGCTTTATCCTGCCTTTTGTGATAGCCGCCAATCTTGCCATAGGCGTTATAAGAATAGTTGGAAATGTTATTATCGTCAGCGTCCGTGGTGCTGCCGCCGATGCAAAAAGGCACAGCATCTCGCAAAAGCTTGACAAAACGACCTTTTCTATTTATCCTGAGGGCGGATATTTCAGAGTAGAGCAGGATCAGGACAATGGTCAGGGCGTATATGTGAAAAATTATTGGAACGCTGTTGCGGCAAAGGCATTGTTTGAAAGCGAAGCCGGAAATAAGTCTTTCAGCAAGGAGGATTCTGAGGAAAACATTCTTCGTGGAGATATAAAAGAGAAGAAGTTTTATGAAACATATCGTTTGCTCAGCCGTATAAAGGGTCTTTTCAATAGTGATATCAAGAGTAAAAAAGCAATTATCACCGCTTCATTAAAGAATAAAGAGGGCGGTTATGAATACAGATTTATTGCCGACTCAGAATTATATCATGTTTATATGGTGGGTGATGAAGTCGCAGAAAACCTTAGCCATAAGGATCTGAAAATAGATTTTAATGCCGCAATGTTTCTTGACCTGCTTGATTTTGACCGAAAGGGTCAAAGATATGATCATAATGATTTTCTTAATTTGTATTACGCTGATAGTGATGAATTTACGGCTAAGCTTATGAATTATAATCATAACTTGATAATGAAGTTTGGCAGAAACAGATATGACGAGTATTTTGAACAGCACAAACAGCAGATAATCGAACACCGCCGATATAAAAAGCTTTCGGCTGTGGGAGAGGACGATGAGTGAGAAAATTAAATATTCGATATAATAATCCTCCCACGGAATTGTTTCTGTGGGAGGCTTATTTTTATCTTAATTTAAATAATTATACTCACCATCTACTTTGTAATCCTTAATGAAATTGTGTAGATTTTCGCCATTTGGGTCATTATATGAATACAGTACAGTTATATTGTCAATATAATTTTGCGCTTGCTTTCTTTTGACTTTTTTTCCTAAAGTATAATAATCCTTTTGGAAAACCCTCATTTGTCCATCTATTTCTTCAAAATATAATGGAACATCTATTACGGGCGTATCATCATAAAAAGAATGACTTGTGTCATATGCTTCTCCAAAATCATATATTCTATTACCACCCTCTGATGATTCATAAAAATAGAAATATGTTCCGCCTCTGTTATAATCATAAACGATTGAACTATAGATTTCTCCAGCCGAAGCCAATAGTGGCGCATATATGTCATAATAGTCATTTTGTGTATTATATATTCTATATTTGTACCATAATAAATTAGTTTCTTCCTTATAAATCTCCACCAGCTCGTCCTCACCGTCATCATCCACGTCAAGAACAACATAGTCAATATAGCCGTCGCCGATAGGTGCACTCAGTGGGTCGCCGTCCTCTTTACCGCAGACTTCACAAGTTTTAGGGGTGGAGAAGGTTGCATCTTTCCACTTGTGTCCTGCCGACTTGCCCTCTTTCTTTCCACAGACCTTACAGGTCTTTGGTTTTGTGCAGGTCGCCTTTTTCCACTTGTGACCTGCGGCTTTGCCCTTTGTTTTTCCGCAGAACACGCAAGTTTCAGGCTTAGTGCAGGTGGCAGGGGCGTAGGTGTGGTGTTCGTCATTGAAGTGTATGCCGTCGCTGTCCTCTTTTACATCAAAGCTTGAGGGGTCAGTTTCGTAATAGTCGCCGTAAATATCGTTTATCCTGAATGTGTACCAGTATTTGCCCTTTGGGAGCATTGCAAACGTCAGCGATTTACTGCCGTCAAAGGTGTATTTTTTGCCCACATTCATGTTCTTTTCGTTAGTGTATATATTCTTTACATAATGCACAGGTTTTATCACATCGCCATTTGCAAGCGAAACGCTTCTTGCGGATACTCCGTTCTCTGAGGAGTCCTCGCAGGTGTCAAGTATTGTCACCTCGCCTGTTTTTCGGTCATGCATAAATCTCAGATTTGTGAGCTTGTCATTTAGCATGATAGGTGAGTAGTAAAAATCAACATCGTCACCCTTGCTAAGAAGATATACGCTAAGCACCTGTCCGTCAGGAAGCGAAAACCACTTGCCATCAAAGCTGTTTTTTACAACGCCTGTTTTAAGGTCAGCGTCAACGTTGCCTGTGTCGCCAAGCTCAAAAATGTTCTTGTGATCGTCAAGCCAATAGTAAACGGAAGCTTCAACATACATAACATTGCCGAGTGCGTCAGGGCTTAAAGTGAAAGTGTAGTTGCCCGACGAATCAAGCGCAGGCTCTGAGGAAAATGTGACAGCACTGCTGTGTCCGCTTATGCTGTAATCGCTAGGGAAGTTAAGATCTATGTCTGACGGAGTATAGTTTGTCAGATTTTCCGGTTTGCTCCAAGTATTCGTTTTTCGGTTAGATACTGATGTAGTTGAAAGTTTGGCGTGAAGCATAGTATCGACTACGTTGTGAACCAAAGTGAAATAGTTATCACTTATGCAAACATCACTTAAAATGCGAAACTCCTGATCGTAATTATAAATATTAATTCCAACAGGGAAATAGATAGAAAGTCCGCTTGCGTCTGAGTGTTGAAAGCCGTTCTTTTTGTAGACCACACAATCAGATAAGGCGCTTAAAACGTCATTTGATACAGATGATAGGTCTTTATTTGCTTTTACAAGTCCTCCAACGTCGATAGAATTGGTATAAATTCCTCTTTTGGCTTCGTATGTACCAAACCTATCGCCAAACCAAGAGTTTAGATAAAAATTATAGTAAGTAGCTTGGTCGCTTGTTACCTGCTCAATGTCTTTTGAAAAAATATCAAAGCCTTTAAGAAATGTGTCCATTTTTGAAAGGTCAATAACTGAAAGGGTGGCACTAGGTGCGGAAGATAGACTGCAAGAATTATAAAAACTGTCGCATATCTCTTTTCCAAGCTCTGCGCCATCGGCTTTTGGATTGCTTGCGAGATAGTCGCCTATTGCCTTGTAGTCCCAGCCTGTTCCAGGCTCAGTTTCCTGTGAAGCGACCATGTATTTTGCATGAGTTGACAAAATCGCAGCTGTTTCGCTGGTTGCCATAAGGCATGCGTCAAAGCCGATAAATTCAAACGGCTCTGTCATTTTGTCATAAACGCCATATAGTGCGTTGTCAAGCTCTTTTATGTAGAGAGAGTCAAAATCGTAATTTTCATCATTGCAAACGCCATTTATACTTCCACTGCCGTGGTCCCATAGAATAAGACCCATGTTGCCTGCGGGGTAATTTGATATGCCCCAATCGAGAAAATCAGAAAGCGTACTGCTTTCGCCCATGTTAGCCTTCGGCAGTTGGCCTACAAGATTTAGCTTGCCGCCGCTTATTTCATAGCGCTGTATATAGTCACTTGAAATGTCGCTTACCCATTGTGAAGCACCGCCTGTTTCGATTACGAATTTCACTTTGTCACTTGACGAGGCGCTGAGCATTTCTGCAATATCCTTTGACGCTGCGCCAATAGTAGATTCCAAATCAGAGCCGCACATATATACAAATACAGTCCATGTGCCTTCTTCGCCCATTGGTGAGTTACTCTCTCTAGTGGGGCGGTTTATTGCAAGCGTGCTTGCGGAAAAGTCATAGCTTTGCTCTGCAACTGTTTGGATACTCTTGTCTGTCTTTTTACAGCCTGAAAACGATAAACATACTGCCACTGCTGTAAGCAGTGTTATCAGTGCTTTAAACTTCATTTATACTCCTCCCTTAGAATATGGTATACACTTATTATAGCACTTTAGTTTTCATTTGTCCTAAGCTGGCTGCTTAGTATTCGGGCTTTTTGCAATATTTTTTTATTTTAACAAAATGGCTGGCATGTTTTACTTTCCGTACACCAAATCACCTACCGCTTGTGCAACTTTTTTGCCGTTTGTGCAAATATTATTGACTTTTTGTTAAAAATCATAGATAATTATTATAAATATTTATGCTGTTAATTAGAGATGCTTGTTAAACAATGAAAATGAGAATATTAGAAAACTCAGCGAAAGTGCTTGTGCAGACGATGAGCTATGATACTGAAACAGTTGAGTGAGCAATGGCGGACACTATGGCGGCTGTCATAATGTCAGATGAAGAGGAGTGAAATATGGATAAAAAGATAAAAGCTTTTTTTGCAGCTATGGGAATTGCCACGGCGTTGTTAGTGTCTGTTCCTGCATCTGCGGATAATTCTGACTCAAAAGTGCAGGTGAGCATCGACATCACTTGGGACTCTTTGGAGTTTACCTACTCAGACGGACAGTGGGATCCTGAGACACACTCATATAAAGGCGGCGGTTGGTCTGACAGCGGCGGAAATTTTACTTTGACAAACACAGGGAATGTGTATGTTATGGCGGATTTTTCATACAAACAAGCAGAGGGCATGGACGAGATAAAAGGCTATTTTTCAAGCAGTGAGCTAATAGTGCCTATCTCAGAAAGCCGAAACAGCAAACTTACTTTGTCAGGTAAACCGACAGAGCATTTTGAAAGCATGACCGTTGGCACTATTACAGTGAATGTCACTACTGATGATTCGGGAGATGCAGGCGACAGTACGATAACAGGCTGGTATAAGGATGAGGAAACAGGCGATTGGTACTATTATGATAAGAACGGCAAATTGGTCACAGGTTGGTTTAAGGACGGCGGAAATGAATGGTATTATGCCGATGAAGACGGCAAGCTTGTCAGAGGTTGGTTCAATGATGGTGGAAATGATGGGCGTTATTCTGGTGATGACGGAAAATTGCACTCAGATTGGGTCAAAGTGAATGACGATTGGTACTATTTTGACTGAGACGGTTCAATAGCAAAGAATACCATTATTGACGGACGGTATATTGGACTTGACGGCAGGTGGGACGGAATAGGCGACGCACCAAATACATAAATAATGATGATTTGTAAAGGACTAATTACTTATGAAAAAGACGATCTCGATCATAATGGCATTAGCACTTGCGGCAACACTCAGTACGGTGGTGTTTGCAGCGGAGGCTGATGACGGAAACATCAAAAAGAATATCAGTGTAAAGGCAAAGTATGTGGAGGATATCGAAGCCTCAAAAACTATCCAGGCTGACGTTGTATGGGGTAAAATGGAGTTTACATACAATATGAGCGGAACAAAGACTTGGAATGCAAAAACTCATGAATATGATATCGACACAAATGGCAAATGGTCTGCAAAAGGTAATGATATAAGCGTTACAAACCATTCAAATACGGATATCGACGTTGATTTTACATATGAGCCACTTGATAAATACAGCTTGGTAAAGGGCGAATTTACATATGATGAAGTCACAATACCAACAGCTGAAAACAAGGCTGTCGATGACGAAATTCTCACAATAAGCACAGACCTCACCCTCAGCGGTGGGCTTTCATCGGACGTCGCGGATCTCACAAAAGTAGGAAATGTGGCAGTAACTATCGCAGAGGCAGTGCATTGATCGGCTTGACAATGCCGGAATCATAAATGTGTGTTACTGTTTAGGCTTTTCTGAATTACCCTTGAAAGGGAATTATGACAACAATAAATTTAAGCTATATTTTGCTGATAGCGGTTTATTGGTAGTGATGCTTGATAATGAAGCTCAAGATGATCTTTGGGCAAATAAAATTCCACAGAAGTTGAAATAGCCTGAATTCCACAACAGTTGACAAAACTGCAAAAATATGATATAATTTTCAGGTAATAATTTAAGGGCAATGACGCTCCGTGTACTTTTCACGGGGCGTTTTTTGTTTTTTTGTGGGGGTGTTTTCTGTGAAGGTCAGTAAAAAGAAGGGCAGAAGTGTGCTCAAAAGCCGCAATATCACCATCTGTGCAGTTGTGGTGTTTCTTCTTATTACTGCTCTTACTTTAATGAGCAGCAGATATATGTCCCGGTGTATCGACAGAGAGAATACCGCACAATCAAACAGGGGAGAGCTTTCTGACCTTGGGCAGGAGCTTGCGGACGCTTCCGATTATCTTACCGATGAAGCTAGAAAATTCTCCGTAACAGGAGATATCGAACATCTTTATAACTATTGGTATGAGGTCTATGAGGAAAAGACCCGTGACCGTGTTATAAATAGCCTTTCCGCTCTTGATCCTCCTGAGAACGAAACTGCGCTTCTTGCGGAAGCCAAAAAGTATTCTGATACTCTCATAAAGACCGAAACGGTGTCAATGAAGCTTATGCTCACTGCAAAAGGCATAACAGCTAAACAGTATGGCGACAGCAAGGGAGGCAGGTTGGCCGAGTATGTTTCCATTGTGGAGGATACGCCACTGCTTGAGGAATACAGCGGACTTAGCCCTGATGAAATGAAAGAGCGTTCCCGCGAGATACTTTATGACAGCTTTTATAACGATTCTAAAACCATGATAATGTCGCCTATAGAACGCTTTCGTCAGGCTCTTAATAAACGTCTTGATGCAGAGGTGGAAAGCGCTGCCGCAGGACGTGAAACTGCACTGGTGATACAGCTTGTGTGTTCAGCGAGCGTGCTAGTTATTGTGGGCATAGTACTGATAGTTTTTGAGAGCCTTTATGTCAGACCTATAAACGACTACTCTGAGAGCCTTTCAAAGCGTAATGAAAATTCTGCCGAATTTGACCTTTCAAACGTCCGTGTGTCACCAAAGGGAGCGTATGAGCTTTTTCGATTTGGCGAGCTTTTCAACCGCCTTTCGCAGATACTTCAAAATGAGCTTAAAAAGCGTGAAACAGCCGAGGCACAAATGCGGCAGGCTAAAGAAGAAGCAGACAGGGCGAACAGTGCAAAAAGTGATTTTCTTGCACAAATGAGCCATGAGCTTCGCACGCCGCTTAATGCTATCACAGGCTATCTTTATATGCTTTCAAATACCAGTCTTAATGATGCTCAGAAGAGATATTGCACTAATATAAACACAGCCTCAGAAAATCTTCTTGGTCTTATAAATAACGTTCTTGACTTTTCCAAAATAGAGTCGGGAAGCTTGCAGCTCGAATACACCGATTTTGACCTGGTGAAGCTTATAAGCGACACCTATTCCATAATGGAAAGCACAGCCATAGCAAAGGATATCCCATTGCGTCTTGATATATCGGGGGATTTGCCGAATTGCATCAGCGGCGACCCTTTGCGATTGAGGCAGGTGATTGTAAATCTTATCGGAAATGCGGTGAAGTTCACCGACAGGGGCGAGGTGGTCTTTGACTGTAAATGTCAGGAAATAAAGAGCAAAAGCGTTGTTATCAAGTTCAGTGTTTCAGACTCAGGGGAGGGCATACCCCAAGACAGGCTTGAGAGCATTTTTGAACCTTTTATCCAAAGCGACGCAGGAGTGACAAGACGTCACGGCGGAACAGGTCTGGGGCTCCCTATCTCGCAATCTATCGTCAAGGCGGCAAGCGGTGGTAAATATAGCATCGAGGTTACATCTCAGCTTGGAAAAGGCTCGTGCTTTAGCTTCCTTATGCCGTTTGATGTCGCAGAGCCGTCACAGGTGCAGAGCGAAAATGATACTTCTCAGGGCGTGCTTGTTGAAAAAACGGTAATTTTGTTGGTGGACGACAACAGTGTGAACCTGGATATCGAAAGCGAGATATTAGGTACATACGGCTTGCAGGTGGATACCGCCGACAGCGGCTCAAAGGCTATAGAATATTGCCTTGGTCACAGCCCTGATATGATAATTCTTGACCTGCATATGCCTGATATGGACGGCTATGAAACTGCAAGACACATAAGAGAGCTTCCTGATTTCGGACTTACGCCAATAATCGCTCTTACCGCCGACGTTGTTTCGGGCATAGAACAGAAAGCCTATGAAGCAGGCATGGACGGCTATATCTCAAAGCCTTTCCGACCTGATGATCTTAGAAAAATGATATACAAGCATTTGCACATAAGGCGTGAAATGCCCGAAAAAGCTACAGAGCAGGGTGATGAGGTGTTTGATTGCGTTGCCTGCCTTGACGCTTTGGGTGGAAGCAAAAGCATACTATTTGATATAATAAAGCGTTTTATTTCCGAACACGGAAGCGACCAGAAATATATCTGCCAGCATATCGAAGCGGGAAACTATATGAACGCGCGGATTATACTCCATGACGTTATAGGGATTTCGGGCAATCTTTGTTGCAGAAAGCTTCATGAAAGTGCAAAGGCATTAAGTGATATTCTCAAATCTGATGCACCGCAAAATGCTGATACAAAAGACTTTGAGGAGCAGTGGGAAAAGGCAGTGAGCAGGCTTGAAGAATTTTTGCAGCTTGATGATGACAGCATGGTGCAAAATGCAGAGAGCCAGAAAAACTCACAGCTTGTAAAAGAGCTTTTAGACCTTTGTAAAGCCTTTGATATCTCTGCGGCGGAATATTTTCAACAGCATAGGGCAGAGTTTAAAGAGTGCATGGAAAAGACGAAATTCAGGCAGCTTGAAGAATACATAAACAGATACGACCTTCTCAGCATCACACAGTCTGAGGATTTATGGAGGTGACAAGTGTGTATAAGATACTTTTGGCAGAGGACGACGCAGATATGCGTTTTATCTACTCACGAATGTCAGTGTGGAAAGAATGTGGCTTTGTTATAGCAAAAGAGGTGTCAAACGGCAAGGACGCTCTTGCTGTGCTTAGATCCGAAGATTTTGACCTTGTGCTGACGGATATAAGAATGCCGTTTATTGACGGCATAGAGCTTCTTGGAAAGATAAACGAGCTTGGCATAGATGTGGCAGTGGCTTTCATAAGCTCATATGACGAGTTTGAATATGCACGAAAAGGGCTTGTGCTTGGGGCGTTTGACTATCTTTTAAAGCCAGTCAATGAGCAAAAGCTTGGAGATATGCTAAGACGTGTAACCGAAAAGCTTGAAGAGAAGAAGGTTGAAAACACCTGCTCAGACTATGTGCTTTCGGCACTTGAAGCCGTGGGCAAAAGTAGCGGAGACAGCTTTACTCAGGATATCTGCACATATTTTTCAAATACAAGCTGTCGGGATATCTCAGTTGAGCAGGCGGCGGAGCATTTCGGCTTCAGCCGTGACTATTTCGGTAAGCTTTTCAGACGGCAGATAGGAGAAAGCTTCAGCAAATTCAGCACCCTTGTGAAAATAGAATACGCAAAAGAGCTTCTGCGGCAAAGCGGTATGAAAGCCTATGAGATAAGCGAGGAGCTTGGCTATTCAAGCGCAGACTATTTCACAAAGGTGTTCAAAGAGATAACGGGCGTTTCCCCTGCGCAGTACAAACAATCATTGTGACTTGTCTGAAAAATATAGGGTTTTCTCTGATTTTTAGTGTTTTTATCTTTTGAACCCTGTGCTATACTATAAGCACAGGAGGTGATAGAAATGGACAATTTCGTTATTACCATAGCAAGAGGCTTCGGAAGCGGAGGAAAGCAGATCGGACTTGCTCTTTCAAAACAGCTTGGGATACCTTGCTATGAAAGCCAGATACTCAGCATGGCTTCAAACTACAGCGGAATAAACAAGGATCTGTTTTTTAAGGTGGATGAAAAGCTGAGGGGCTACCACCTTATCAAAAGGCTTATGAAGTCTGCGAATAAGGACGATATCGTTGAGCCGACGGACAGGAGCTTCATTTCTGACGTTAATCTTTACAATATTCAGGCGAAGATAATCAAGGAGCTTGCCAAGCAGCAATCCTGCATTATCATTGGAAAATGTGCAAATCACCTGCTGCGTGACTATGACAACACCGTAAGCGTGTATATAGAAGCTCCAAGAGCTTTCTGCGTAAAAAATGTTATTGAACGCCTTGGCGTCACCGAGGAAGAAGCCCACAGAATGATCTATCAGACCGACCGCTATCGTGCCGATTACTACAAGTATTACACAGGCGGTGAAACGTGGACAAATCCGGTGCTTTACGATATGACCCTTAATTCTGACCGTATGGGAATGGATAAATGCACTGAGCTTATCATTCAGTATCTGAAGATAAAGCTTGGAGAGGATATTCTCGATAAAAAAGGTACAGCGGAAAATGATAAGGCACTTAAACAGCTTGGTCTGTTTTAGGTAAAAAACTGAATATCACAACAATGAAGTTGGTTTATCTGTCAAGGGAAATACCCTTTGGTGCAGAGAGCCAATTTTTTATTGCATTTAGTATGGAAAAGTAAAATGAATTGGAGGAAAACACTATGAAAAAGACAAGAATGAAGAGATTTTTAGCGGTGCTTTCAGCAGCGGCTCTGGCGGCAACGATGCTCACAGCCTGCGGCTCAGGAGGGGGCTCAAGCAGTGGTGACGGCGACACAGTTAAGGTAGGGCTTCTTCACTCCCTCACAGGCTCAATGGCTATCAGTGAAAAGTCAGTTCGTGACGCTGAGGTGCTTGCTATCAAGGAGATAAATGCCGCAGGCGGTGTAAACGGCAAGCAGATAGAATACGTCGAGGAGGACGGAGCTTCCGAACCGTCAACCTTTGCAACAAAGGCTGAAAAGCTTATTGACAGCGAGGGCGTTTCAACTATCTTCGGCTGCTGGACTTCATCGTCAAGAAAGGCTGTTAAGCCTATTGTTGAGGAATACGGCTCACTTCTTTGGTATCCTGTTCAGTATGAGGGCATGGAAAGCTCATCGAATATCGTATACACAGGCGCAGCGCCAAACCAGCAGATCGTTCCTGCTATCGATTATCTGCTTGATCAGGGCTATAAGAAGTTCTTCCTCCTTGGCTCTGACTACGTTTTCCCAAGAACAGCGAACATGATAATCAACGCACAGCTTGAAGCAAAGGGTGCAAAAGCCGTTGGTGAAGAGTATGCAGATATGGATCAGACGGATTTTGCAGCTATCATCTCAAAGATCGAAGCTGCAAAGCCTGACGTTATCATCAACACTCTTAACGGAACAGGCAACGTTTCATTCTTCAAGCAGATGTCTGAAAAGAACTATACAAGCAAGGATTACATGACAATGTCATTCTCTATCGCAGAGGAAGAGGTCGCTACAATTGGCGCTGATATCCTTAAGGGTCACATGGTATCATGGAACTATTATCAGACAACAGACACAGAAAAGAACAAGGAATTTGTTAAGGCATATAAGGACGCGTACGGTGAGAACAGAGTAACATCTGACCCTGCGGAAGCCGCATATGACGCAGTTTACCTTTGGAAAGCAGCCTGCGAAAAGGCAGACAGCTTTGAGCCTGAGGATGTTATCAAGGCGGTTGAATCAGGTGAGATATCCTTTGACGCACCGGAAGGCACTGTAACTATCCAGGGCGACAATCACCACCTTGTAAAGCCTGTAAGGATCGGTCAGGTTGGCGATGACGGACTTATCAACGAGATATACGCAACTGACCCTGTTGTTCCGGACCCATATCTCTCAACTTATGAATGGGCAGTTAAGGCAGGGATCCAGCCTCTTGAATAAGCATATTTCATAATAAATCCTCTGTAAGTATCCTTTAATGCACAGTCAGTAATTTGGCTGTGCATTATTAAGGACACGAAAGGACGTGGCAAAAATCTATGGATCGTTTTATAAACACTATGTTCAACGGCGTAAGCCTTAGCTCTATCATACTTCTTACTTCTCTCGGCCTTGCAATAACCTTCGGACTTATGAGGGTCATAAACATGGCTCACGGAGAGTTTGTGATGATAGGCGCATATACAACATATGTTGTTCAGCAGATATTCGTAAAATACTGTCCCGAAAGCATTCGTGACGTTTATTATTTTGTTGCAATCCCTGCCGCATTCGGCGTGACGTTCATTCTTGGAAGCTTGCTTGAAAAGTTTATCATCTCCCGATTATACGGGCGAGAGATAGACAGCTTGCTTGCAACATGGGGCATAAGCCTTATTTTACAGCAGGCGGCAAGAAGCATTTTCGGCACACAGGGTGTAAACGTAACAGCACCGTCATTCTTAAACGGTGGAATAAAGATAGGCGGCTGTACATTCTCATACAACAGACTTTTCATCATTCTTCTTGTGGCGCTTTGTCTGCTTCTGGTGTGGTTTATTATGTATAAGTCAAACTTCGGCAAGCAGATGAGAGCGGTTATGCAAAACAGAACAATGGCAAAATGTATGGGCATAAACTCACGCAAGGTGGATAACATCACCTTTGCTATCGGCTCAGGTCTTGCCGGTATCGCAGGCTGCTCGGTGGCGCTTCTTGGTTCTATCGACTCGACAGTTGGTCAGAGCTACATAGTAAACAGCTTTATGGCAGTCGTTCTCGGCGGCGTTGGCAAGCTTCTCGGTACTGCTATCGGCTCTGTGATAATAGGCTCTGCAAGCATTTTCACAGAGAACTATACTTCATCAACTATCGCAAAAGCTATCGTTCTGCTTATCGTTATTATCTTTTTGCAGAAGCGTCCACAGGGACTTTTCGTTATCAAGAGCAGAAATCTTGACGAGTAAGGGAGGTGTTTCGGTCAATGAAACTAAGCAGATTTTTCAAAAAGAGGGGAGCTGCTATAAGCTTCCTTATAATAGCAATAATTCTTGGCATCATGCCGCTGCTTCTTAATGCCGGAATGCTCTCCGGTTCATCTACAGTTATATTTCTCGGCAAGTGTATGGCGTTCGCAATTGTCGCAATGGGTATCGACCTTATATGGGGCTATACAGGTATCCTGAGCCTTGGTCACGGACTTTATTTTGCCCTTGGTGGATACTGCATGGCAATGTATCTAAAGCTTCAAGAAACAGGGGGCAAGATAACAGACTTCATGCACATAGGCGGACTTGATGAACTTCCTCTTATCTGGAAGCCTTTCAACTCCTTTGCTCTGACCCTTATCCTTATTATAGCAGTACCCTCAGTGGTGGCGTTTATTATCGGATATTTTATCTTTAAAAACAGAGTAAAGGGCGTTTATTTCTCTATCATCTCACAGGCACTCACATGGGCGGCTTATTCTATCTTTATCGCTCTTTCTACCTACACGAACGGAAACGTGGGTATCACAGAGATAAAGACCATTTTCGGAAGCATCAAGGGCAATCTTCACAGAAACGAGATGTTCAAGCTTTATTATCTTGCACTTATCCTTATGACACTTATCTTCGCACTTTCAAGATTTCTTGTTAGCCGTAAGTTCGGCAAGCTTCTTATCGCTATCAGAGACGGCGAGAACAGAACATACTTCTCAGGCTATAAGGTAAGCGCATATAAGAACTTTATCTATGTGCTGTCTGCGGCACTGGCAGGTATCGCAGGCGCAGTTTTTGTAAATTTCAACGGAAGCATTACTCCGTCACAAATGACTATTTCCTATTCTATCACAATGGTCATATGGGTAGCTGTCGGCGGCAGAGGAACGATAATAGGCGCTGTTATTGGTGCGCTTCTTATAAATCTCTGCGAGTATAATCTCAGCTCAGGAAGCATGGTTGAGATATGGCAGTATATAATCGGCGCAGTGTTCTGCGTGACTATCATATTCTTCAAGAGCGGTATCGTTGGCATCGTCAGCGAACAGCTCCCAGCACTTTTCCGCAAGCTTAAAGCAAAGGGCAAAGACAAGGCAAAGGAGGCGGCGTAAAATGGCTGCAGATACAAAGACAAATGACGTTGTTCTTGAAATAAACAATATTTCCGTTTCCTTTGACGGCTTTTACGCTCTCACAGAGGTGAGAACAAAGGTCATGCGCAACAGCATACACTTTTTCATTGGACCCAACGGCGCTGGAAAGACCACGCTTCTTGACATAATCTGCGCAAAGACAAAGCCCACCTCCGGCACAGTTATTTTCCACCCCAAAGGCAGAGAAGCCGTAAGGCTCACAGGCATGAAGGAATATAAAATCGTGCAGGAGGGCGTGGGAAGAAAGTTTCAGGTACCATCTGTATTCGTAAACCTCACTGTGGAGGAGAACATGATACTTTCTCTAAAGGGTCACAAGGGCATACTTGATTCTATTTTCAAAAAGCCTTCAAAGGAGGATATGGAAAATATCCGCTCGACGCTTGAACGTGTGGGACTTGAGGATAAAGCGTCAGAACGTGCAGGCAGTCTTGCTCATGGTCAGAAGCAGTGGCTTGAGATAGCGATGCAGCTTGTGCAGAAGCCTGAGATAATAATGCTTGACGAGCCTGCCGCAGGCATGGGTAAGCCCGAAACTTTCCGAACGGGCGAGATCCTAAAGGAGATAAAAAAGGATTGCACTATTATCGTTATCGAGCATGATATGGACTTTGTAAAGCAGGCAGCTGATATCGTAACTGTGCTTCATGAGGGCAAAATGCTCATGGAGGGCAACATCGGCGACATACTTGCAGACAAGACAGTTCAGGCTGTTTATCTGGGAAGAGGAGGCGAGTAAAATGCTAAGCTTGAAAAACGTTGACTCATATTACGGTGAGAGCCGTGTTATAGAAAACCTGAGCTTTGAGGTAGAAAAAGGCGGGATAGTGGGGCTTATCGGCAGAAATGGCGTTGGCAAAAGCACCACTCTCAAAAGCATAATGGGAATTGTAAAGACCCCGAAAGGCGAGATAATATTTGACGGGGAGAACATCATCAAAAAGCCTGTCTATGAGCGTGTAAAGCTTGGCATAGGCTATGTTCCACAGGGACGTGATATTTTTTCACGGATGACAGTTGAGGAAAATATCGAGCTTGGATTGCAGCCAAAGGGCGGTAAGGGCAAAGTGCCTGATTATATATATGATCTATTCCCTATACTTCCGAAGTTTGCAAAGCGTAAGGGCGGCGACCTTTCAGGCGGTCAGCAACAGCAGTTAGCAATTGCAAGAGCCCTCGCAGCAGAACCGAAGATACTTATTCTTGACGAGCCTACAGAGGGCATACAGCCGTCAATAATTCAGGATATCGGAGCGGCGATACAGAAAATAAACGAGTGGAAAGGCATAACAGTGCTTCTTGTGGAGCAGTATTTGGACTTTGTTCTTGAAAACACCAACAAGCTTTATGTAATGGAAAAGGGCGAGATAGTCTATGCAAACGAAACAAAGCTTGCAGACAAGGACGAGGTACAAAGACTCATGACGGAATAGCATTTTTTTAGGCAAGGCGGTGATGAAATGTTTGAAAAAGCGGAGATACTTATTGTTGACGATATGCCTGAGCATATCGCCTTTGCGGGTACTATCCTGCGAAACGAGGGCTTCAGGGTGCTTGGGGCGACAAGTGCAAAGGCGGCTCTGAAAATGATGGAAAAGAGCAAGCCGCACCTTGTTCTTTTGGATATCAAAATGGAGGGCATGGACGGTCTGGAGCTTTGCAGGCATTTCAAATCTGATGAGGAAACAAAGGAGATACCTGTTATATTCATGACATCTGAATCCGACCCTGCTATGATAAAAAAGGGCTTTGAGCTTGGTTGCTGTGACTATGTTGTGAAGCCGTTTACAAAGGAGGAGCTTTTGGCACGAGTGAAAACTCACCTTGAAATATACAGCAAGCGCAGAAAGCTTGAGGCGGCAAACAATGAGCTTAGTCTGTTCTGCTCGGCAATATCTCACGACCTGCGTTCGCCGCTGAATGTTACGCAGATGTTGGCTGATACGCTGAAAAAGGACATAAGCGCAGGCAACACAGAGGACGCATTGAAGATAGCTTCAATGATAGAGGGTAAGACTGCAAAGCTTATCACAATGATAGAACGGCTTCTGAGTTTCTCAAAAATGTGCAGTATCGAGCCTGAATATGAAACGCTTGATATGAATGAATTAGTAAGGGATATCTTCGACGAGTGCAAGTCCGCTGAGCCTGAGCGAAACATAACTCTTATCGAGGGCAGTTTGCCGCAAATAAGCGGTGATGATGTGCTGGTGAGAATGCTTGTGAAAAACCTTATGACGAACGCTTTCAAATTCACCCGCCACAGGCAGAACGCTGTTATAACAGTGTCTGCAATACCTGACGAGAGCTATGTGGTAATATCCTTCAGAGATAATGGTGCAGGTTTTGACATGGCATATGCTGACAAGCTTTTCGGTGTTTTTCAGCGGCTTCATCTTGACGAAGAATACGAGGGCAGCGGCATAGGGCTTGCCACGGCAGACCGCATAATAAAGCGTCATGGTGGCAGGATAGAAGCATATGGCGAGGTTGACAAGGGTGCAGAATTTACTCTGTATTTTCCTAAATAGCTATAAAAGCTGTACTGTTTGTTTGATGCTCTCGGCAGATTTTTTTTTCATACAAATGAGAAGGTTAGGCAGCTTTTTTCACGCTGCAATGAACGGCATGGCGGCAAGGGACAAGATGTTCGCTATATTTGACGAGCCGACAGTCAATCATGACAGCCTTAACGAAGCGGTGATACTCAAAGTGCTCCGTGACGAGGGCGCAGGCAGAACAGTGGCAGTGGTTTGGGTGTGCCATGTGATATATTTTGTTTTTTGGCGTTAAGACTATCCGCAAGGAAGAATAATATATAGCGGTACTCTCAGTGGGAGTGCCGCTTTTTGATATATTTTTAATAATTATTAACAAAATATCACAAAATTACTCTATAAATAGTTGTATTATTAAATCATATAATTATGACGGTAGAAAATGCCGTTAAAAATAACGGAGGAAAGAATATGTCTTACAATGAATTTTTACCAAGCTACTCTATTGGCGACGATTGCTACAAAGAAATACCTTATGTTACCCGACGTTATGGAAAAACCGCTGTTGTTATCGGCGGCAAGACCGCTATGGAAAAGGCTAAGCCTGAACTGCTTGCGGCTCTCAAAGGCTCTGACCTTGAAATAACAGACTTCATATGGTATGGCGGCGACTCAAATTATGAGAACATTGAAATGCTTAAAGCTATGCCGGAAGTGCAAAATGCAGATATGGTCTTTGGCGTTGGCGGCGGACGTGCCGTTGATACTGTAAAGACACTTTGCGACAGAATTGACAAGCCGTTTTTCACTTTCCCGACCCTTGCTTCAAACTGCGCCTCCTGCACGGCAATATCTGTTATCTACAACGCTGACGGCACTTTCAAGGAATATGCTTACCTCAAGGCACCTGCGCTCCATACTTTCATCAACACAAAAATAATTGCAGAATCACCTGAAAAGCTTTTCTGGGCTGGTATCGGTGACGCTCTCAGCAAAGAGTACGAGGTGGTCTTTGCCTGCCGTGATAAGGATATGACCCATACGCCTTTGCTTGGCAGAGTTCTTGCAGAGGCATGCACAAAACCGCTTGTATCCTACGGAAAAAAAGCACTTGAGGATTGCAGAAATAACGTTTCTTCAAAGAATATCGAGCAGATAGCTCTTGATATCATCATTACAACAGGTCTTGTTTCAAATTTTACTGTTCATCAGAACAACCCCGATCCAAAGGACGATTACTATTATAATTCATCTCTTGCCCATTGCGTTTACTATGGCGCTTCGCTGTTTCCAAAGTGCGAGCATGATCACCTCCACGGAGAGATAGTTTCATTCGGTGTGCTTTGCCTGCTTACATATGACGAGCAGTTTGAAGAACGTCAGCGCATTTTTGAGTTCAACCGCAGTATAGGTCTGCCATGCACATTAGGAGAGATAGCTCTGACAGAAGAAGATGTCCCAGCCATTGCACATAAGGCGGCAAGCGTTGTTGAGTGGACTTATGTTCCTGGCGAGCCTTCGGAAGAAAAGTTTATTAAGGCGATACTTGATACCGATAAGGCAGGAAAGGAATTTCTAGCAAAGAGAATATAAGCGCCTTTCCTTTAATAACATCAATAAAAATGATGCTTTGGTCATTAGATCAAGGCATCATTTTTTTTGCAATGTTAATAAGAGATAAGCTCATTAAAAAGCTTTACAGCAAATCTGTCTGTCATTCCTGCAATGAAATCTATTATTGCCTGTGCATAGATCAAATTTGTTTCTAGGCTTCCATATATTTTTATGTTTTCACAATTTAAAGCTTCGGATCTTAATTCTCCGGCGGGTACAATATCAGTAACACAATATTTTGCAAGCCATTTTTCAAAAGAAGATATAAGTAAAGGGTAATATCTTTTTGCCGTATCAAGTGATTCAAAAGAATGCTTTCCGTCATATAGTTTGTACAACGTTTCAAAGATCTGCGATAAAACCAGCTCAGAATACTTTTTGAACGCATCAAAACGCTCGTTGTTATATATCTTATCGTAGTTGAATTTCTTTATGGTATTCAACTGTGAAAGAAATTTATCGCTAAGGCATATTCCTTTTTCGGGAGAGCTGTTCTGACATACGTCAATAATAAGATTATGCATTATTACTGTTGTGTTGATAGCGTTTATATCGTTTGCCTGTGCCATTTTTTTCAGAGTATGCTTCGCTTCGTCGTCAATAAAGCCTAACTGAATTGCATCCTCGATATCCCGTCCGACATAAGCTATCTTGTCAGATAATTTTACAACGCACCCCTCCCATGTTATAGGTGCATACTGACCTGCTTCCTTAAAATCTTCTTCTAATGATATAAATTCTGTTCTTGGCTTTGTTCCGTTTTCATCGACCTCACCGCAATGCGAGATTATTCCGTCACGGACCGCATATGTCAGATCAAGATTTTTATAATCGTTGTAATTGTCAGCCAGCAGTTCAACTTTATCTACAAAATATAATCCGTTTTTTTCATGCCAGAATTTCATATCTTTAGAAATATAATTCTGGCAAAGCTTTGTTAGAATAGTTTCACCATGATGCCCAAATGGAGCGTGACCCAGATCATGCCCCATTGCTATCGCCTTTGTAAGCTCCGTGTTTAAACCGAGATTACTTGCAATAGTACTGCTGACAGATTCAACATGAGCAACGTGTTCCATTCTTGTGCAGATGTGGTCGTTATCTATATTATAAAACACTTGGGTTTTATGCTTCAACCGTCTATATGCTGTGGAATGAAGTATCCTTGTGTAATCTCGTGCAAAAGGACTTCTGACATCATCTGCTCTGTTGTATAACGCTGAGGAACGAGCAGTTAATCTCTCCCAATTTGCATTTTCAGGAGTTGCTGCAACCTCTGAAAATGGTTTGTCCGCTTTATTTGTCATAAGACACCTCCTATAATTTTTTAGTGCTTTTCTGATATATTTCACAAATTATTTATTAGCTAATTTCAGTATAGCACATTCTGTTGTGCTAAGTCAAACGCTATTCACGCTTTGTTTTTTTTCATCAAAGCCAACTGCCTGTCCACCCTCTCCTTGATTTTCCTGCGAAAATCATATGGCGAAAGCACCTCTACCACAGGTCCGAATGATAACAAACGTATTATTATCTCATTTTCATTCTGTTCGTCATATTTAATAGATACCATACATTCACCGCTGTCCTCATCAAAGACAGACTCTTTTTCAAGCTCTGCAAATTCAAGCATAAAACGATTTACCGCATTTCGCTCGTTGAGTATCTTTATTTTTGCCTGCTTTTTCTTGTCTGTGACAGCTAAAAAGCTCTCAGGCGTTATATCCGTCAGCTTAGTGAGTGTTACCTGCGACAGGTTTATAATTCCGCTGTCCATCATTCTGCGTTTTTGGTATCGGTTCACATAAACCCTGAACTTGTTGTTTTTGGCAGAGTATTCTATCTTTGTGGGCAGAAAATAGTGTGTGATACGGTTGTCTTTTCTTGTCTGAAAGCTTATTTTGATAAGCTTTTTGCCATGGATAGCCGAGAGTATATCCCGAAAATGCTGTATGTACTGTGGGTCATGAAAATCATCACCGTCAGAATATTGGTCAAAGCAGGTCAAAAAGTTTCTCTGATATAGCTTTTTCGCACCAAGCAGTTCCGCTAACTGCGACTTTTGCTCAGTGTCAAGAAACAGACCGCTTCTCGGATCGCTTAACACCGCACAAAGCCACGCTTTTTCAAGTGCCGTCAGCGGGATATGAGGCTCTTTTTTCAGGATAGATCTGTATATGCTGTCCTCTTTTTTCAGCAAGCCATATCCGTCAGCTCCTGTGAGCTTAGGTTCGAGGAAAAGAACGCTTTCAGAAAAGCCGTTTTGTCTGATGATATCTGTTATCTCAGCCTTTGTGACAGTGCGCTTTTTCAGTATTTTCTCCGTTATGCTGTAATAGGTGCTGTATATTTCCGAAAAAAGTTTCATTCGTCAGCACCTCCGTATATTTCATAAAGCCTTGCAATATCTGAATCAAATTTATCCTGCAATTCCTCATTTGTTGTTTCAAATGCCACTATCCTGCCGATGAACGTTTTTATCCATGGGAAAGCTTCGTTAGCGTCAAAAAGGTCAATGTCAAAGGCATAAAGCCCGTCGGATTTCTTTGTTACAGTACCGCTTCTTTTTTCACGTTCCAAACGCTTCACAACATACATTTCTTTCGTTTCGTCTACCGCTATTTCCATGTGGATATGCTCTTTTTGTCCGTATCTGCGTGATTTTCCGAAGCTCGTTCCCCATAAAAATCTGCGGTTGTCCTCATAATATCTGTAATATGTATCATAGTCAGCTACCACATTAAGGGGAGTCACTTTCACTATGGAATCCACCCTTACAGACATCAAACGTTTCTGCTTTGTGAAATACATGATAAGATAATTTCTTCCTGTCTGCACCGAGCAATGTATCTTCAGCACAATGGCTGTTATTTCATGCTTTTTGTCGTTCTTTCGGCTTATGCAGGATAGCAGAACAGCCTTTTTCTGCTCCATTGCCCCCATGATATCAATGAGTATCTCATCATCAAGAGTATGCACCATGTAAGCGTGCTTACGCACAAAAATATTATTTTTCGCACCCAGCTTATCCATGATAAAGCTGCCCACCACGCCAAAAGGATTTTCCTCAGAGAAGAATTTTATCATATCCCCCAAGCCTTTATACTGACTTACAATATCATCTGCATAACAGCCGGTTTTGGTGTATAGGATATTTCTTCCGCTTTTGACCTCCGACACCAAGCCCTCTTTTACATATTCCTTTAGCTTGATACGGATTATCTGCACGTCTATTATCATGCCGTAGTTTGCAGAAATATAGTCTGCTATCTCCGATACCGACATGGCGTTATCTTCAAGAGCGTCCATTAAAATAAAGTGCAGACGGATATCATTGTCCGTAAAGGTCTTTGAACGATAGCACTGATACAGTGGGTTTTGAAAAATGTTCCCCGAATCCACCTGCACAGATACTTTCTTTTTGTGACCATCCAAAGAGGTGTGAACGTGGTCTGAAAGCCAGCTTTCTATCCTGCGCTTTTCGTTGTCATAGGTGCGCTTGCTTTTTGTGTCAAAGCTTTCTCTTGTGTGAAATCCAAAGATATAGAAATCACGCACATATTCTCTTATCTTCTCAAAATTTTTTATAAGTTCAGAATATACCGCCATTCAGAACACCTCCTTTGATAACATTATACCAAATCTATACTCCCATTGCAATACATAACAAAACCTCGCACCTTTTTTTATATGATTATTTTGTATCTATCTGCTATAATACATACAACAGCAAAAGTAGGAGGCGCACAAAATGTTTGAATATTATGATAAAGATAAAATGCTAGTACCGATCAAGATATGGACAGAGTCTATAGACGATATCGAGGAAAGCTGTCTTGAGCAGGCGATAAACCTTGCAAATCTTCCATTTGCCCACGACCATATCGCATTGATGCCTGATACTCATACAGGAAAGGGAATGCCTATAGGCGGTGTGATAGCTTGTAAAAATACGGTAATCCCAAATGCAGTTGGCGTTGACATCGGCTGTGGAATGGCATTTGTGCAGACAGATATCCCTGTGAACATTCTTCGTGACACTGTAACGGGAAGCGGCGAGCTTATAAAGGTGATAGTAGGAAATATACTCCGTACTATCCCGGTGGGCTTTAGTCATTATGGCAAGCCGCAGACTTCTGCCGTGCTTGATAAGGCGCAAAGCGAGATAGAAAGATACAATGCTGACAGCGAATTGCTGAAATTTATCGAGCAGGGATATTATTCTGTAGGCTCGCTTGGCGGAGGAAACCATTTTATCGAGATACAGGAAGACGAAAACGGCATGGCTTGTATAATGCTCCATTCGGGAAGCCGAATGTTCGGCAACATGATAGGGCAGTATTTCAACAAGATAGCCCATGAGATGAATGACAAGTATTTTTCAACTGTTCCCTCAGAGTATAATTTGCCGTTTCTTCCTGTGGATACAGACGAGGGTCAGAGATATCTCAACTGGATGAAACTTGCAATGGATTTCGCTTTTGAAAACAGAGAGGTAATGCTTGAAAAGGTAAAGCATATTTTCACAGAGCAGGTTAAGAAGTATACGGGTATCACACCGAACTATAGTGACGAGATAAACTGTCACCATAACTATGCCGCACTGGAAAATCACTACGGTGAGAACGTGTGGGTACACAGAAAAGGCGCTATCCATGCGGCTGAGGGCGAAGTCGCTATAATCCCAGGCTCTATGGGCTCAAACAGCTATATAGTCAAGGGCATTGGCAAGGCTGAAAGCTTTTTGACTTCTTCTCATGGTGCAGGCAGAAACTATTCACGCACAGGCGCAAAGGAGAAATTCTCCGTTGAGTCTGTTATGGTAGACCTGAGGCAAAGAAACGTGGTGCTTGGAAAGACCAGTAAGAAAGATGTGGCTGAGGAGTGCCGCTTTGCTTACAAGGATATAGATGTTGTTATGAAAAATCAAAGTGACCTGACCACGCCTATAAAGAAGCTTTTCACAGTGGGCGTTGTCAAAGGATAGGAGGTAATTTATATGAAACTTGCAACTGCATTGGCTGAGCGTTCTGATATCCAGAACAGAATAAACACGATCTCAGTAAGACTTGACAATAACGCAAAGGTGCAGGAGGGCGATGTTCCTGCGGAAGACCCAAAGGCTCTTATGGAGGAGCTTGACAGGCTGATAGTCCGTCTTGAAGATCTGGTGGCACGGATAAATCTTACCAACAGCGGAACAGTATATGAGGGCAAGACTATCACAGAGCTTCTTGCACACAGAGATTGTCTGAAAAAGAAGGTAAGGGTATTGCGGGATTTTCTGAATACCGCAAGCGACCGTGTCACAAGAATGACAAGAACAGAGATAAAAATAGTCAGCACTGTGCCTGTGTCAGAGATACAGAAAACGGTTGACGGTCTTTCAAAGGAACTGAGAAATGTGGACGAGAAAATTCAGGAGCTGAACTGGACAACAGAGCTGGTGTGATGAAATGGGTGGGATATCTACAGGGTGGATGTATCTCTATCAGCAGAGAATGTGCTGATTATGGACAGAAACTTCGGGCAGGTTTCAGAGGTTCAAGTCCTCATTTGACAACGCATTGCCAGCAACGTAACATGCGTATCGTAACAAATTCTTATTACCACCTTGCATCAACTGTAGATAGGGTAGGGATATGAAAGCGGCATGACCTTGATTTGGTCGTGCCGATTTTTTTATGCAATGTAATCAGAATTTTTCGTGAAATGTGCAAATGCTCAAATTATTCACTCATAAAATGTGCAGAGAGTGCCGCGATCGCCTATTTTACGCCACTTTACTCCTCATGTGCAAGAAGCCTTTTATAGCTGAGGTCAATGCCTATTGCACCAAGGGGTGCTGTGATAAGGATCGCAAGCACAGCCACAGAAAGCACTATCTTTCCGCAGGGCAGACCAAGGGACATCGGCACTGAGCCGATAGCCGCCTGAACTGTCGCCTTTGGCATATATGCCGTTACACAGAAAAGCTTTTCTTTAAGGGTCAGCTTCGTGCCGAGAAGACATATCCATACGCCCACGGCTCTGAAAATAAGCGCTCCGAAAATAAGAAGCACAGCCGCCGCACCTGCCGTAAGGGTGTAGCGTATGTCCACTGCCGCACCAACAAGGACAAAAAGCACAGCCTCAGCGGCTATCCAAAGCTTGCCAAACTTTTCTGAAAGCCTTGCAGACACGCTTTTGTCAGCCTTTATTTTTATCACGCAAGCCATTGCCACAACTGCAAGAAGTCCCGATACAGCCACATAAGGCTTCAAAAATGTTTCCACTGACATGAGCAGGAACGCCAAGCCCAAGATAGCGATGACCTTTGTGCTGTTTCTTATTTTGTTACCTTTGCGGTAGGATATCTCAAAAATATAGAAAAGCACAAACCCTGACAGCGAGCCGAGAAGCACTCCGAGAATTATCGACACAGGGATATTAAGAAGATCCGTCGCCCTTGCAGAGCCTCCTTGTGCCATTGTGACGAACGTTGAGAACAGCACGATAACGAAAATATCATCGCATGAAGCTCCCGCAAGTATCATTTGCGGTATGCTTTTTTCAGTGCCGTATTTTTCTTCCATAAGCTTAACCATTCTCGGCACTACCACCGCAGGGGATACCGCACCAAGCACAGCACCCATAACAGCGGCTTCCGTGTGGTTTATCCCAAGAAGCAGCGGAGCAAGGATAAAATATCCCAGTATCTCAAAGCTTGCAGGCAGAAATGACATCATGACCGCAGGTCTGCCCACCTTTTTCAGGTCAGACAAGTTCAGGGATAGTCCTGCTTTGATAAGGATAATGATAAGGGCTATCTGCCGAAGCTCTGAGGATATGCCAAGTATCTTAGGATCCAGCAGATCAAGAACGTAAGTGCCTGTGAGAATGCCCGTTGCGAGCATACCGATTATCCTCGGCAGACCGATAGCCTGAAAAATGGCGGCGGCTGACAGCCCCACAAGAAAGATCACAGCCAGTGAAAATAACATAATTATACCTCCCAAAAATCAAAAAAGCTGACAACTCCTGCGTAAAAAACAGAAGTCATCAGCTTAATAAGCGGTTTAGGTTTCCCAGGGGAGAACATCATTCCCCGATATGAATCATTACTATTGTATTCTACCACATCACTGTGGTATTGTCAAGACCCTAGCAGGTCTGTGGTTGGGCTTTTTTCATTTTTGTGGTCTGGCGCTGAGCCATAACAAGCTTGTAGTATACGCCTTTTTTCTGCATAAGTTCAGCGTGAGTGCCAAACTCTGCAAGTCTGCCCTTGTCAAGGACGATAAGCCTGTCGGCGTTGCTGAGGGTGGAAAGTCTGTGAGCAATGGCAATTGTCGTTCTGCCCTTTGTGAGCTTGCTCAAAGCGTCTTGTATCTGCTTCTCCGTCTGAGTGTCAAGAGAAGCCGTCGCCTCGTCAAGTATTATTATCTTCGGGTCATGGAGTATCGCTCTTGCGATGGCAATTCTCTGACGTTCGCCGCCCGAAAGCTGATAGCCCTTGTTGCCCACTCGGGTGTTGTAGCCGTCAGGGAGCTTTGTGATAAAGTCATGTGCATTCGCAATTTTCGCTGCTCTTATTACTTCCTCAAAGGTAGCGTCAGGCTTTGCATATGCTATATTTTCAAGTACGTTTCCGTCAAAAAGGAAAGTTTCCTGCAACACCACGCCCACCTGTGAACGCAGGCTGTGCTGTGCAATATCCTTTATGTTCACACCATCAATGCGTATCTCTCCCTGCGTGCAGTCATAAAGTCTGAGAATAAGATTTATCATTGTGGATTTTCCCACACCTGAGTGTCCCACAATGCCTATCATCTCGCCTTTATTTATCTTGCAGGTTATGTCTTTTAGCACAGGATTGTATACCTTGTAGCCGAAATAAACGCCGTCAAATTCGATATCGCCTTGAATGTCAAGGTCAATAGGGTCATCACAATCACGAACGTCAGTGTCCTCGTCAAGTATCTCAAAGACCTTGCCTGCGGAAACTGAGGTGTCCGCAAGATTTCTCGGTATCTGTATGAGCCAGCGTATAGGTTCGTAAAGCATTGCAACGTAGGTGGTGAACTGTATAAGCTGACCTAATGTCATGGTGTGGTCGAGAATCATGTTTCCACCGAAATACAGTACAAAGAAGTTACCAATGGTGAGGATAAATTCTGAGGCAGGAATGGTGAGATACCACATCATTTCCGCACGAACACAGCTTTTCGCCCAGCGTTCGGAACATTCTGTGTAGCGCTGTATCTCCCTTACCTCGTTGCCGTAGGACTTTACAACTCTTATGCCGTTTAAAATATCATGCAAAGTTTCTCCATGAGAAACGCCATTTTTCCATACCTTTGTGTAGCGTATCGCCATGGCGTCAAAAAGCTTTTGCACTATTATGAAAACTATCGGCACAGGCAAAACTGTCATAAGCGCAAGCCGCCAGTCCATGATAAAAAGCAGTATGCCTATTATCACAAGTGAAAGTATTTTTACTATGGCGTCCTTGCCGTTTGCAGTGATGAAGTCCTCAAGCTTTGCGGCGTCGCTTGAAACACGGTTGATAAGCTCGCCTGCAGTTCGCTTTGATATGGAGTTCATGGAAAGCTGCTGTGACTTTTCAAATATCTCCTGCCTAAGGTCACGTCCCAGATTGAGTGCCACCTTGAAGCTGTTTTTCATGTTGAAAAACTCAAACACTCCTGCCAGAAGCAGCAGAGTGACGATAGTGATGATAACTCCTGCAAGGCCTGCCCAATGGGTGTTTTTCGGGGTAACATACTTGTCGATTATAACTCTGTCAAGATATGGTGCAAGCACCCAAATAAGCTCGGAAAGTATCGTGCATATAACTGCGATCGCAAAATATTTCTTGTATGGCGCAATGCGTTTTATGAGCTTGACCATTGTCTTGCCCTTGCCTGTGCAGTAGATACATTCCTTTGCGCCCTCCAGTGGCAGACCGCATTTCGGGCATACAGGCTCTTCCGTGTCAGTTATCTCCATAAGCTCGCCTGTACGCAAACAGTGGTCAAGAAGTTTCATAAGCTCTGCATATCTCAGAAACTGATCCTGCGAAAAACCGCAGAAGCATATAGTTTCACCGCTTTTCAGCGTTCCCTGAGCCATTGAAGTGCCTATCTGCTGTTTGCACTCAAACTCGGAGAAATCGTTTATGCTGTATTCAAGTGTTATCTCACTGCCGTTGTAAATGTATATCTTTTCTTTTGTTACGCAGAAATGTCCGTCCATTTTGTCGCCCTTACAGGTGAAGTTCGCAGGCAGAGAGTAAACAATGTCTGCCGGGGCATTCTGTGGCAGGGAAGTTTTTAGATCCATATTTTCACACTCCTTTCAGTGTGGTCTAACACCTTTTAGGTGTACATTTCAAGCACCTGACGGCTTTTTCTGTCAAGCTTGTGAATGTCTGGGCAGAAATATTTGTTGCCGTCTGCGTCGTTGACGTAGAGATAATCATAGCCGATCATTCTGAAATTCTGATACCAGTCACGGATACAGATAGTTTTCTGTCCCGAAGTTGTGTCAGCCTTGACAAATATCGCACCACGCATATTGTCCTTTATGCTGTAGACCTTTGTTATCTCCGGCATATAGTATTTGTATTCAAGATAGCTGTCAAGAAGCTTGTATTGCTCATCGTCAAGCTCTGCCATATCTTTTATAACGCCTATCTCACGGAATTCTTTTTCAGAATTTTCGTATGAAAGGCTTATGTAGGTGGTCTTTGAGTAAAATGGTATGAGTCTTGTGGGGTTTACCTTGTGATAAGTCCTGCCCTCATAATCGAGGGTAAGAAAACCGCTTTCTTCCTTTGCAAGGCGTATCTTTTTGCAGTCAAGCAAAGTAAGCTTATCGACCTCGTAGACCTCCTGCTCAGCGGTAATATTTTCAGCCATTGTGTTCATCTCCTTACTATTCGTTTATGAACTGCAATGCTTCAGATTGCAGCTTGTAAAGCTCAAAGTATTTGCCTTTTTCTTTTATGAGCTTGTCATGTGTACCCATTTCTTTAAGCTCACCATTTTCGATAACGCAGAGCATATCAGCATCACGGAGAGTTGAAAGGCGGTGTGCGATAGAGATTATCGTCCTGCCCTGTTTCAGATTGTCGATAGCGGCTTGTATCTTTCGCTCTGTCCTTGTGTCCATGGAAGCGGTCGCCTCGTCAAGGATAAGTATGTTAGGCTTCTGAATGATAGCCCTTGCGATAGATATTCTCTGCTTTTCACCGCCTGACAAGGATATTCCGCCCTCGCCGACCTTAGTGTTATAGCCCTCAGGGAGCTTTGTTATAAACTCATGTGCGTTTGCGGACTTCGCCGCTTCGATAACTTCTTCCATGGTGGCGTCAGGGTTTGCATAGCGGATATTGTCAGCTATGGAACCTATGAAAAGGAAAGTTTCCTGAGAAACTATGCCTATGTTACGGCGAAGATCGTCAAAAGCTATCTTCCTGATAGGCACGCCGTCAATGGTTATCTCACCGCCTGTTACGTCATAAAGCCTTGCCATAAGGTTTATGATAGTGGATTTTCCTGCACCTGTTTTACCAACGATTCCAAACATATGCCCAGCCTGCACCTTGAAGGAAACGTTTTTTATGATAGGGTGTCCTGCTTCATATTCAAAGGATACATTTTTAAGCTCGATATCGCCCCTCATGTTTTCCATGTGAACAGGGTGTTCGTCCTCTTTTACAGTAGGCAGAGCGTCCATTATCTCAAACATTCTTGATGCGGCATCCATACATTTTGCCCAGCGGTCACCTATCCATGTGAAAAAGTTGATAGGGTCCATCGCCATTTCGGTATAGGAAATAAGTGCTGAAAGTGCGCCGAATAGTATGTGACCTTTTATAACAAGCACTGCACCAAGGCAGAAAACAAGCTTGTTCACTATTCTGTAAAACGTCCATATAACAGGGATAGTGTTTGCTATCCGTGAGTTTATCCTTGAGTTTATCAAAAATGCGTCAGTGTTTTTTACCCTATAGCGTTCTATCTCTCTGTCCTCACGGGCGAAAGCCTTTACCACACGCTGACCGTTCATAACGTCAGACAGCACTGAGTTTGCAGAACGCATTGCAACGTCATATTTACGGTAAAGCTTGCGCTGGCTTTTGTAAAACTGGTGCTGAACTATCTCTATCACCGAGATAGTGAGGATTATGCCAAGTGACAGAAGGGGCGAAATTGTGAGCATTATTACTGCAATACCCACTATTTTTACTACGTTTGTAAGTCCATATGGCACTATATCCGTGAAAAACCAGTAGATGTTCTGACTATCTCTGTCGACCCTGGACATAAGCGAGCCTGTCTGCTTGCTTGTGAAAAAGTCAAGGGAAAGCCGCTGCATTGATGAGAATATCTTCACACGCAGCCTGTGAGTAACGACAGGCACGACTTTTGAGGTTATAATGCCTGAAATGATACGCATTATCATTCCTGCAATGTTTATGCCCACGATGAGCATTACTATCATGAGTATCTTGCCATAGTATTTTCCGTTTTCCGCAAGCACATCATCATAGAGCATCTGAGAGCCGAATATCGGTGAAAGCACTGCAAAAACGTTGCTTAAAACTATGGTGAGCAGTATGAGAAATACCGCACCCTTAAATTCACCGAACATAGAAAGCAGGCGTTTGAACACCGAGCGTCTGTCTACACATCTCGGACAGACAGGGCGGTTAGGGTCAGGATAAGGCTCACCGCAGGTAGGGCAGTGGGTCTTTACTCCTTCCAGCAGGCGGTCGTCAATAGGCTCGTTCTTGGCTGTGCAGTTCACACGCTGGCTGAATTTCTCAAATTTGTCAGCAAAGCCAAGTGAGAACCTCGCTATAGGGAATTCCTTGCCGGACTTGTCCTTTATCATAAGTCTTGCGGAATTTGCATAGCGGTCAACATACATTTCTTCAATGCTGTCTATGGGGTATTCATCATAGCCTGATACTGTGAAGCTTACGAGATTTTTTCTCTTCTGCCCACGTTTCATTTTTCCGTATTCTTCATAGCCACGGAGTATGCAAAGGGTGTCTTTTGTGAAAGTTATGTATACGTCCACATATCCGCCCTCACCGTCAAGGTCAGCTTTTACGCAGTAAAGCAGCTCGTCAGTCATAACTCCACGCTTAAGCAGTTCGTTTTCTGCAAGCTGTGGCAAAACGTCAAAAAACTTCATGTATTCCCTCCTTTTCGGGATAAATTTCATATTCTTCCGATATAATTCTGTAAATTCGCATAATGTAACTGCCTATAACAGGTCAAAAAAAGACCTCTGATACCTGATATCAGAGGTCGCAATAGATCTGCAGTATAATATCCAGAAAGCTGATAAAAATCTCATTAGCTTTTGGGAATAAGGGCAGGTAAAATGACATCTGAAAGGCATATTGAACTTACATTATTTGTAAGACTTATATTCTCGTTAGTCTTTATAAGATCAAAAAGAATATTTCTCATTTCACCCACCACCTTTCAGTTTATTTTTTATAGCGTTTATCATTATACGAATTTTTGTGAAACATCACGCAAGGTTTATTATATAACCAAACTTTCTATTTGTCAATAGGATTTTCCAAATTTTTTTTGCTTTTTGAAAAAGCTGCCCAGAATATCAGCATAAGAAGTATCACCGCAAAGCACATCCAGCCAATAAGAACAGGCAGACTTCTGTTTGAAAATGTGTCATAGTATCCTTTGAGGTAGATGAAGCATATAAGTGCAGGCACAACGTAGGCCATGTAGCTGCGAAGTCCGTCAGGGATATGCTTTCCCTTGCCAGTGTTGGCTTCCTTGATGAAGTTCTCCCAGCCCCAGCCGTTTTTGCGAACGCAGAACAGCACTCCCACAAGAGAGCCAAGCGGCAGAAGATTCGATGATACCAAGAAGTCTTCAAGGTCCATGATAGTCGAACCTGCGCCCATTGGCTGGATATTTTTCAGCAGGTTAAATCCAAACACAGCAGGCATTGTAAGCACAAGTATCATCACAAGGTTTACAATAAGTGACTTTTTTCTGCTCCAATCCCACAGTTCTACTGACATTGTGATAATGTTCTCAAACACTGCGATAACGGTGGAAAGCGCCGCAAATGACATGAAGATGAAGAAGAATATTCCCCACAAACGGCTTGAAGCCATATGGTGGAAAACGTTAGGCAGAGTGATGAAAAGCAGTGACGGACCTGAGTCAGGCTCGATTCCGTATGCAAAGCAGGCAGGGATTATGATAAGTCCCGCAACGACAGCCACGGCAGTGTCAAGAACGATAACGTTCACAGACTCGCCTACAAGAGTGTGGTCCTTTTTCAAATAGCTTCCGAATATCTCCATTGTGCCTATGCCTATGCTTAGTGTGAAAAACGCCTGAGTCATTGCGGCAAAAAGCACTGATGTGAACCCTTTTTCCTTAAAGACGTCAAAGTCCGGCACAAGAAAGAATTTAAGCCCCTCAGAAGCGCCTTTCAGCCTGATAGAGTTCACCGCCAGCACCACCATGAGCGCCATAAGCAGTATCATCATAAATTTCGTTACCTTTTCAATGCCGTTTTGCAATCCCAGTGCGCAAACACCGATACAAAGTATGATAACGATAGCCGAGAATATGAGCATAAGCCACGGGGAAGCCTGCATATCTTTAAAAGCCTCAGCCGTTGCCGCTGTGCTTGAAGCGTCCAACGAGCCAGTGGCGTATTTAAAAGCATAGTATAACATCCAGCCTGTGACCATGGTGTAAAACATCATGAGCAGATAGTTTCCTGCAATGCTCGTGTATTTTGTGCAGTGATATCGGCTACCGGGCTTTTCAAGTCGGTTGAAAGCCTGAGAAAGACTTCGGTTGCTTCCTCTGCCTATGGCAAATTCGCATATGAGTATTGGAAGACCCAACAGCACAAGGCAGATAAGGTATAGGAAAAGAAAAGCTCCGCCGCCGTTTTGTCCGCAAATGTATGGAAATTTCCACACGTTGCCAAGACCAATGGCACACCCTGCGGACACAAGTATAAATCCCAATCGGGATTGAAAGGTTGCTCTGTTTTTATTTTCGTTCATAATAATTCTCCTGTAAAAATAGTCATACAATCTCTATTATATAGTATATCTTATCTTTTGTCAAATTTTCACAAAGTATCATATTACTATGCTAAAACGAGCCTCTCAAAAACGCAAAAGTGGGACGTCGAGGGCACCGTCCCCTACATATACTGCAAAATGTTTTGTGAAATTTGCCGAAAACAAAAACCCTCCCGAAAATGGGAAGGCTTTGTCATAAGGAAATTGATTATAGGAAGGATAACTATTATACAAAATCTATTTTTCTGTAGGAGTCGATAGCACCCTGATGTTTAACGCTTTCACCGCAGAATTTATTTGAAAACGCTATGCAACGTTCAAGCTGTGCATTGTCAAGGTCACAAAGGCTTTCAGCGGTCACATTGAGAGCTTTCAGTGCGTAAAGGAACGAGCCTATAAATCCGTCTCCTGCACCTGTTGTGTCAACGGCTTTCACCTTTTCGCTTTTTGAAAATGCCTGAGCGTTCTTTGTGAAAGCATATGCCCCCTCTGAGCCGCAGGTGTATATCACAAGCTTCACATTGCCTGTGAAAAGCTTTGGCAGAGTGGCTTTGATGCTGTTCTCACCTGTGATAAATCCAAGCTCCTCGTCTGATATCTTCACAATGTCAGCCATTGGTATAAACTCATTCACGGTATCATGCAAAGCGTTTTTGTCATTCCAAAGCGGAAAACGCAGATTAGGGTCAAAGCTTATCATTACGCCTTTTTGACGTGCATAGGCTATAGCCTTTCTGTGTGCGTCTTTCATCGGAAAATCTCCAAGGGAAACACTGCAAAAATGCAGTGCGTATGCGTCCTCAAACCATTCTTCTTTTACCTGCTCTTCTGAAAAAAGCATATCTGCGGAGGGCTTTCGATAGAATGAGAACGTCCTGTTGCCGTCATTTTCAAGGCTCACAAAAGCCAAAGCAGTGTTCGCCTTGTCGGTGAAGCTCACAAGGGAAGTGTCGATTCCAGCCCTTGCAAGGTCGCCTGCTATCTTTCTTCCAAATGGGTCATCACCAAGCTGAGTAATAAATTTTGAGTTGCCGCCAAGGATAGTGAACGCTCCGCAGACGTTTGCAGGTGCTCCGCCGCTTTTAGGGCTGAAAGCCGTTACTTCTTCAAAGGCACAGCCTGTCTGTGCAGGAATAAAATCTATCAGTGCTTCGCCTATGGCAAAAAGTGTGTTTCCCATTGCAGTTCCTCCTCTCAGATGTCCCAGACCTGTGCCTCAAAGCCGTTTACTTTAAGCTTTACGCTGTCATTATCGGGATATATTCTTGTTGACATTACAGTTTCGCCGTCATTGATATAGACTTCGATGCTTGACATATCTGCGATAACTCTTATGTTTCTCACGCTGTCTATCTCTGCATTTCTTACTGTCCTGCCGCAGCCGTATTTTTCATCGGTAAATCTCATTGAAAAAAGCTTTTTCTCTTTATCAAAGCCAAGTTCCAGATTGCCGTCAATGGATATGCTGAAGCTGTCCGCAGGCTCACCGTCGAGTTCAAATGGCAGAGGATATTCTGCAGTTTGACCGCTGCTCTGACGGCGTGCGTTGCTTTTAAGCTCGTCAAATTCAGCTATAGGCTGCTGTCTGAGCTTGCCGTTGGGTGCAACTGTTACGACTCTCGGTATGGTGAGGCAGTGCTGCCAGCCAAGCTCAGTTGTGGCATTGCCGTAGACCTTGTTATCCATGCCAAGCCAGCCTATGAGTATCCTCCTGCTCTGAGGGTCAAGAAATGTCTGCGGTGCATAGAAGTCAAAGCCCATGTCCCACTCGGTGAAGTCACCGAAAACGCTGTCCTCAAGCTTGCCCTGAACAGGGAAGTAGCCTGATTCGTTAAGGTTCTGCCACTTTGTTTCATAGTGAGGCATACCCTGCGGGCAGGTGCTTAAAAAGCCCTTGCCGTCTATCTCGAAATAGTCAGGGCATTCCCACATATAGCCGTAGCCCTCTTTGTATACCTTGCCGTTGTATTTCCAGTTTATAAGATCGTCAGATTCGTATACAAGCACACAGCCCTCATCATCAAGCGTTCTTGCACCGAGCACCATTTTCCATAGGTCGCCCTCTTTCCACACCTTTGGATCTCTCACATGGCATGAGCAGAAATCAGGGTAGTCGCTGTTTCTGAGAAGTACCTGCTTTTCGCTTATGTTGCTTCCGTCTGTGGTGGTGACGTGGATAACGTTCGCACCTCTGCCGGCTTTGACATAATCATAATCACCTATCATCTTCACATTACCTGTGTAGAAAATATGCAGAACACCATCATTTTCAATGGCACTTCCTGAGTAAACACCATGGCTGTCCTCAGGAATGTCAGGCATCATAACTGCTCTGTCATAAGTCATGTGCATAAGGTCGCTGCCGTGATAATGTCCCCAGCCTCTTGGCGTGTGACCGTCAGCGGCAATTGGGCTGTACTGAAAATAAACATGATATTCGCCCTTGTAAAAGCTCAGACCATTCGGGTCATTGAGCCAGCCGTCAGGCGGTTCGATATGAAATCTCTGACGCCATTTTGCGTTCTTTATTCTTTCTCTGTTTTCCAGTCTTTCTTTGTTATCCATTTATATCCTCTCCTTTTAATGCGTTGACTATAATTATTGACGGCTTGTCTGTGCTTTATGCGTTTACCTTTATTAGCTTATCTCCTATAGTCACTTCTGTGCCTTCTTCTGCAAGCTCCTCAACGGAGGCAAATTCGTCTGAATTGCCCACAAGAACAGGTGTGATAGTCTGATAGCCCTTACTCTTTATAAAGTCCATATCGAAAGTGATAAGCGTCTGTCCCTTTGCTACTCTGTCGCCCTCAGAAACGTAAGCCTTGAAGCCCTCGCCTTTAAGCTCAACAGTGTTTATGCCAACGTGGATAAGAAGTTCCTTGCCGTTGTCAAGTGTCAAACCAACTGCATGGAAAGTGTCAAAAAGCGTTTCGACCTTGCCGTCGCCAGGTGCAACGACCTTGCCCTCAGTAGGTTCTATTGCCGCACCAAGACCAAGTATGCCCTGCGCAAAGGTCTGGTCAGGAACGTTTTCAAGCTTTACAGCCTTTCCACTAAGCGGAGCTGTGATAATGCCGTCATCTGTTTCAATTGTCTGTGCAGGCTGTTCAGCCTTTTCTGTCTTGTTTTCGGAAGGCTTGTTCTCGTTTCTTATCTGCTCGTTGTTGGTGCCGAAAAGCCAAGTAAGAGTGAATGCAACGCCCATTGCTACAGCCATTGAGATTATATACTTCACTGGGTGGTTGAGTGTAAGAAGTATTGCAAATATTCCTGTTACACCTGTTGCAGTTGCGCCAAGGTGGAGGATAGAAGCGACCATTGCTCCGCAAGCGCCGCCGATAGAGCCGAATATGAAAGGCTTTACAAATCTAAGGTTTACACCGAATATTGCAGGCTCTGTGATACCAAGCATACAAGACAGCGCAGAAGGATAAGCCATTGATCTGATCTTGTTGTTCTTGCTTCTTACTGCCACTGCAAGGCAGGCAGCTCCCTGAGCCATGTTTGCGGCGGATGCCAGAGGCAGCCAATAGGTCGCACCGTATTTAGCAAGCTGACCAATGTCGATAACAGTGTACATATGGTGTATACCGCCAACAACTGTTGTTGAATAGAAACCGCCCATTATGAACGAGCCAATGCCGAATGGGATAGTGATAAGCTTCTGAACGCCTGTGATAATGCCATTTTCAAGGGCAACGAATACAGGACCGATAAAGGTGTAAACGAGAAAAGCTGTTACTGTAAGGCTCACAAGAGGTGTAACGAAAAGGTCGATAATGTCAGGCACTTTCTTGTGAAGCTTTTTCTCGATGTTCGCAAGAATGAATGAAGCGATTATGATAGGAATTACATGACCCTGATAGCCTACCATGTGAACGTTGAACAGACCAAATATGGAGAATGTCTGCTCATAGCCGTTTGTGGAAACTGTCCAGGCGTTTTGCAGGTCAGGGTGGATAAGGAACATTCCTATTACCGCACCAAGATAAGGGTTGCCACCGAACACCTTAGTTGCAGAATAGCCAATAAGTATCGGCAGGAATGTGAACGCTGCATTTGAAAGCAGTTTGAATATTGTGAAAACATATCCATTTGTGTCAAGGGAGATAAAGCCGTTTGAAGCCATGAAATTCAAAGCTTCCATTATTCCCATGATAAGACCGCCTGCAACGATAGCAGGGATTATAGGTACAAATACGTCGCCGAGAGTTTTGATAAGCCTTTTGAACCAGTTCTGCTTCTGAGCCACCTGAGCCTTGACTTCGTCCTTTGAAGAGGCTTCCACGCCTGCATCTGCAATAAATTCATCATAGACCTTGTTTACCGTTCCGGTGCCTATGATGATCTGAAGCTGTCCTGAAGCTTCAAAAACGCCCTTTACAACATCAATGTTCTCCAATGTTTCTTTCTGTATCTTTGAGTTGTCTGCGATTATAAGTCTTAATCTTGTGGCACAGTGTGCGGCACTGACCAGATTTTCCTTTCCGCCTATAGCAGAAAGTATCTCACGAGCTGAACTTCTGTGATCCATAATATCCCGTCCTTTGCTTGTTTATTATTATTTTGTCCGAACTATGTTATTTTATTGGTTTCATCATTTATGTGATACCGATTTCATTAACTATATTATAACCCATGGCGGTGCATTTGTCTATTGACAAATAATATAAACTTACAAGGCGGTATTACAAGGTTTCACACAGTTTCACATTATTTCTCTGTGGACTCACGTTCTTCCAGCTCAAAACCGAGCGTCAGTGTCCTTGGTATAGAGCTTTCTCGTCTAAGTGAATTGAGCAGCATTTGTGCCGCTTCTATGCCTGCGGTGCGATAATGAAAATGCACAGAGGTCAGGGGAGTGGACGTGACCTTACAAAGCTGAGAGTCGCCAATACCTGCTATCATTATATCCTCCGGTACTTTCAATCCCTGCTCACGGCAGGCAAGGAGTGCGCCTGCGGCAAGATTGTCGGTGGCACAGAAAATGTGGTCGTACCTTCTGCCGCTTCTCAGTAATGTCAAAGCCCTTTTGTAGCCTGAGTCCATTTTAAATTCAGCCGTCTGCATGTCAGACTTTTCAATGTTGATGCCGTTATCAGAAAGGGCGTGGAGAAATCCGTCTTTTCTTGCCTGACCTGCCGCCTTGTCCTGCTCGGTAACACCGATAAAAGCGGGCTTTTTGCAGCCTTTGTCAAGCATAAGCTTCTCGGCGGTATAGGCGGCTTTGTAATCGTCATGACAAACGCAATTTGCACCCTTGTATTCCTGTCCCACAATTACCACCGGAACACGCATTTTTTTCAGCACAGCGTCATGGAGCGGAGTGAAAACAGAAGCCAAAAAGATAACTCCGTCAACACGATTGCTTCGGAAAAGCTCCAGATATTCCACTTCTTTCTTTGGGTCGTTGGCAGAGTTCACAAGCAAAAGCTGATAGCCCTGCTCACTGAGTACCTGACTTATTCCCTCCACCTCTCTTGCACAGCTCTCGCTTGAAAGCTTCGGTATAATAACTCCCACAAGCTTTGTCACCCTTGTTCTCACGTTCTGCGCTTGAACGCTTGGGGCATAGCCTGTGGCTTCTATGGCGGCTTCAATAAGCCTGCGCTTTTCTTCGCTCACATAGCCGTCATTGAAATATCTGCTCACAGCAGATTTTGATACTCCTGCGGCTTTTGCAAATTCGGTAATGTTCATTCCTCGTCACTCCTTTTATTATATTATACCACTGTACTATGAATTTTCAATATGGTTTCATATGAATATTTCATATATAATGTGAAACTGTTTCAACTAAAAAAAACTGCCGCACCCAATCGGTACAGCAGTTATGAATATCTATTTTACTATGGCATGAAGCCTCCATTTTCCGCCCTTGTATCTTAAAAGGCTCACCATAGCCGTCACAAACCACGTTGCAGCGGTGGTGTACCATATGCCCCAATAGCCTATGAAAGCTATCCTTGTGAGGATAAGTGAAAGACCTATCCTGCATATTACCTCCGCCATGCCGTTAACAAGGGCATAGTTTGTATCGCCTGCGCCGTTCAAAAAGCCCCTTGTGGTGTGGATAATACCCAGCGACCAGTAGAAAAGTGAGGTTATGATAAGCGCTTTTGCCGATATGCTTATAACAGTCTTGCCCTTGACAAACCAAGATGTTATCGCTCCACCGAACAGTGTGAACAGCACAAGCACCACCGCTGAGAATATCACCGATATCTTTATTGCACAAGCAAGACCTTTCTGCGCACGTTTTTCTTTTCCTGCACCGATATTCTGTCCTGTGAATGTTGAAACCGCCGCATTAAGTGAAGAAAACGGCTGTTGAACGAACTGCTCGATACGCATTGAAACTGTGTATGCCGCCATGACCGTTTCGCCAAAGCCGTTTGTCACACGCTGGAGAGCCACCATTGATACCGAGATAAGTCCGTTTTGTATGGCGATAGGCATGCCTGTTTTCACACAGCGGCTCATCATGTCCTTGTCGGTGTGCAGATCGTCGGCGGTGAGCTTTATCTCTCCGCTCACTGCAAAACAGTACACAATACAAGAAATGGCAGAAAGTGCCTGTGTAAGCACCGTCGCCCATGCCGCACCTGCTATTCCGAATTTGAATACTACCACAAAAAGCAGGTCAAGGAGGGCGTTTAGCAAGCTTGCTGCACCTAAGAATATCAGCGGTGTTTTTGAGTCGCCCAAAGCCCTCATTATGGCGTTTATCCAGTTGTATGCTGCCACCGCAATCGTTCCGCCGCAGGCTATCTGCATATACGCCACAGAATCTCCCATAAGCTTGTCAGGAACTTTCAAAAGCTCCAGTATCGGTCTTGCGGCAGGTACGGATAAAAGGCTTATTACAATGCCGAATATAACCGTGACAAGCGCTGAGTTGAATACTGCCGACCGCAAGGATTTTTGCCTGCTTGCACCGAAATACTGTGCAACAATTATTCCTGCACCCACCGAAAGACCAATGCAAAGGGTGTAAAACAGATAAGTGATAGAGCCTGTAGCACCAACAGCGGCAAGGGCGTCATCGCCCAGATAACGCCCCACCACCATAGTGTCCACTATATTGTATGTCTGCTGCAAAAGATTTCCTGCAAGCAAGGGCAGTGAAAACATTATTATGTGCCACATTTCACTACCTTGTGTCATGTCTGTTGTTCTGCTTATTTTAGTCATTATTTTCCTTACGCTTCTTTCTCGCTATGCCGTATATCACTGCACCAACTGCCGCAGCAGCGCAAACGCCCGCCCCAACAGCTATAGGAAGCTTGCTTTTGCCTGACTTAGTGCTTTCAGACTTTGCAGGCTTTTTCTTCTCGAATGGTATTTTTCCGCCTGTTACCTGCATAGCGTCAATTGTATATTTGCCTGATTTTATGGTTACCTTTGCTGTGTGAGCGCCCTCAGACAAGCCTTCCAAATGGCATGATATCTCACGCTGACCTGTCCTTGAAACTGTCACGAGCTGCTCATCACCTCCGTCTATTGATACCCCGAGTATAGCGTTTTCTCTTGTTTCACCTGAAAGCGCAAAGCCTGTTCCCTCAAAGCTTACTGTGAAAGAGTCGCCCTCTGTGCCATCTGATATGGTTCGTTTGTAGTTTTTGAAGCTGCTCATAAGGTTGTGTTCCCAGTTGCCCTCAAAAGTGAAGCAAGAGTCCGTTTCGTCAAAGCGAGTTACATATGTGTCACTGTCCTCCACAGGTTCAGCAGAGAAGTTGTCAAAGCTGTTTTTGTTGTATGAGCTGAAAAGTGACGCTCTGCCTGCACTTATAAGAGATTCACCCTCGTTCACAGTGTATTCAGCTACCATGTTTCCGTCAACATATCCACGGATAACGTTGTTTACAGCCTCGACTTTAAGCTTGTGAGAAGCTGTGCCGTCAAAGCCGTCTATGCTTCCACTGCTAAGAGTGCCGTCATTTGCTTTAAGCTCCCAGCTTCCGTTCTCATAAAGCTTTATCCAATAGCCACTGTATGAATTGCAGCCAAGCGTGTATCTCAGACCAACGCCCACATAGTTTGATCCTGCGTCCTGCGAAGTCGCAAAAGCAGCGTCAACGTTCACAGAGTAGTTATACCACCTGTCGTCACCGAATGTAGTCACAGGTTCGGGGGTGTAGCCCCACTCGTTGGCTTTCATGTCAGCTGTTATCTGCTGAACTAGCATATTGCCCTTGTCGGTCTTTTCCACCTCGAAAGCACCGCCCTGATCTGTTGTGTATCTTGGCGCATTGCCCCTTGATGAAAGATAATCCTCAGGATAGCCTGCATACTCAAAATCGTCCGAATATGGAAGCTTCAAAACAGTGCGTTCGCTCTCGTCAGCGTTTTTGTATTCTGTGCGCTCAGGTGTAACAGTAGAAATTGTCACAATAGAATTTGGCTTCACTGTCACAGAGTATGTATAAGCTCCGCCGTTCTCTGTAGGGGTTATATCCTCAGTTTTCTTGAAATAATTCTCGTCATAGCTGCCGTCAATGCTGTCAGGACCTCTTGTTTCCCATACGCTCACGTTGCTTGACGCCTTGTCAAGTCCTGATACCTTGAGGTCATACTGTATAGGCTCGCTTGTAGTGTTTGTGATAACAGTGCTGTAATCGCCTGTTTCTGTGTCTGTGGCGGTCATATAGCTGTAAACTGCGTCGACGATAGCGTGGCCGTCACCGCCTTTTTTGCCGTCGCTGTAGCATCCGCTGTCAACGAACGCCCAGCTCTTTTGTATGAACTGTGAGAAATGCAGTGACATATAAAATCCGCTGTCAAGCATATAATAACCGCTCCAAGGGTCGCAGGCTGAGATAAGCTGTTTCTGACAGTAGCAAGCACCGTCATAGTATGCCGATACAACAGGCTGATACTCATAAAGTGTCATTTTGCCGTTTGGATACATTCCGATTATTCTGTTTGCAATATCAAGGGTGCCGTTTATGCCTGCCAGACCTGAGCCGTCATATCTGTATGTGCCCTGAGCATATGCCATTGGCGAGCTTGCTTCGCTGAACCAAAGCTCTTTGTTTTCTTCATATGCAAGCTTCTGTGCGTTCTCGGTGGACTCGCTTGTGTAATGGCTTCCCACCACGTCAACAACGTTCATAAGTTCGCTGTCCTCATACATTCTGTCAGCAAAGCCCCATGTGCAGACCTCTTCTCCACCGACTATCTTTATCTTTGAGTAGTTATAAGGGGTGTCTTTTTCACTTTTAAGATGTGAGGAAAGATATTTCACCCATTCAGGGTCAGCTCCACGCTCATTCTGCACAGCACTTACATAGTCAAATTCAAGTCCATATGTTTCATAAGCGGCGTCAAGGGTGTTTTTATACCATTTGTATCTTGCAGCATAAACATCGGAAGCGCCAGATACCCACTTTGGTTCACTCCACCAAAGCATATCCAAGGTGAGGTCAGGATTTATCTTCTTTGCGTCAGCGGCAAGCTGGTATGCCGCACCTCTTGTTACGTCAGCCTTTTCGTCCTCTGTTCTCATTACAGACGGTTCTGTGCCTGATGATGAGTTTATATCCGCACCCATTTCCAACTTAAGGTGAGTAATGCCGATACCCTCTTTGCCAAACATATACTCCATTATCTGCTCATATACATCAGGGTGTTCAGCCTTGTAATCCAGCAGAAGCCTTGAGGAGTTGTTTGCGCTCACCATGCCTGCCCCTCTGTAGCGCATATTTTCTTTTAGCTGAGCCGTAGTTCCGTCAATAACTATCTCTCTTGTATTATTTGTATTGCTATCGTTCACCGTTGTTCCCTCCGCACTGCAATTGTAAGCGCCTGCGCTAGATATCATCATGACCAATGCTGACACCATTGACGCGCCCCTTTTTAGTATCGTCATAAGTTATCCTCCTTGCATAAAGCATGGCTTCTTGCTTTCTTATGACAATTATAAGCTTAAAGGAGTGTATGGTCAATCTGAAATATTTTGCATATTATTAAGATACGAACATTTTACTTTGAAATATGCTAAGAAAATTCTAATAAAGCTTAAAATATTATTACAAACCTGTTCCTCTTGAACGACGGTATTCTCTTGGCGAAACGCCCTCCAGCTTTTTAAAAACGATGCTGAAATAGTTTCTGTCCTCATAGCCCACCTGCTTGCCTATGTCGCCTATGTCAGAGTCGGTGTTAAGAAGCAGAGATTTTGCCTGAGAGATACGTCGTTTTGCAATATATTCAAGGGGACGCATTGAAGTTTCTGCTTTAAAAACACGGCAGAAATGTTGTACTGACACTCCCGAAAGTCCTGCAAGTGTTTCTGCGGTGATATCCTCCATGTATCGGCTGTCAATATACAAAAGCGCCTGCCTTGTAATGCTTCCCATGTTGTTTCGGCTGTCAGGGAAAAGCATTGCAGTCCTCATGGCGAGGATATATTCATACACAAGTGCGGAAGTTTTTTCGCCACAATTCACAGGGTCGGCAGCGGCAACTAAAATTCGCTCAAAAAGCTGAGCAGGTTTTTGGGTGTTTATCTCAGGGGAAAATCTAAAGCTGTCAAAGCCAAGGTTTGCAAGCATTTGCCCCGCAAATTCACCACGGAAAACTATCCAGTTTGTTATCCAATTCCCATTTGCAGGATAATATTCATGTGGAACGCTAGGGGGAAGATAAAATGCCGAGCCTTTTGTCTGCACAAATTCTTCTCCCCCGACAATTAGTCTGCCCTCGCCCCCTGAGGTAAAAAGAAGCTGATGTGAAACAAGCCCTTTGTCCCTTGTGACGTGATATTCAGGGTCGGAAATGCCTATTCCGGTGAGATAAAAGGGCAGGGAAGTCTGCCTACCGATAACAGGATATATGACCTTTGTCACTGCCACACCTCCTTTTCAAAGTGTAGTTTCTTGGTAAATTATATATCCACAAGGGCAGTTTGTCAATAGTTCGGTGCTTGACTACGGGTAAACATTGGGCTAAACTTTTATACACAGCGTTTTTCGACACAGCGAACGTCCGAAAGGCAGATGAACATTTTGGAAAAAAATCACGATAGAAAAGCATTCAAAGCCCTGATACAGACTGAAGGGTCAGCATTTTCGCTGACCCTTTTGCTTTGTCCTGCTATTTAATTCTCCGAAACATCAATAACAACATACTCAGACTTGCAGTAATATTATGCTTGCTAACAATTTTAACTGTTTCGCTGTTGAAAAAAGCGACAATAAGTTGTATAATTATTATATAGCAGAATGGAGGAAAGCAATATGTATGAAATGAAACGCACTGTAAATTGCAGCCAGATAGGTTCGCATGGCATAATAAGAAATAGCTGCCTTGTTGACCTTTTGCAGGATTGCTCTGTTATTCACCTTGACACTCACCCTGTTATGTCGCCTTTTTTTGAGAAAGAAAACTGCGTGATGTTTCTTGTGTCAAGACAGCTTGATATCGTCCGCAGACCTGAGCAAAACGAAAAGCTCACCGTCAAAACATGGACATATGAGCTTAAAAGAATGTATGGCTACAGAAACACAGTTATATATGACGAAAACGGTGATATCTGCGTGAAGTCTATAGCTTCTGGCGCTTTCATGGACAAGACCTCTCAGCGGCCTATAAAAGTTCCACAGGAGCTTGTTGATAGGGTGAAGCTCTATCCAAAGCTTGATATGGAGTATCTTCCAAGAAAGATAGCCCTACCTGATACTGAGCCTCAGGTGTATGAGGGTATCCCGGTGCTGAAATGCTATATCGACATGAACGAACACGTCAACAATGCGAGATATCTTGACATAACAGACGAGTTTGTGGAAAACGAGTCTGCTGTGAAGCGTATCCGTGTGGAATATAAAAATCCCTTGAAGCGTGGTAAAGCCATAAAGGCTCTTGTTTATACCGATGAGGGCAGAAAATTTGTGGAGCTTTGTGATGAAAATAATAAGCCATATTGCATTACTGAGTATGATTATAGGTCATAATGCACAAATTAAAGCTTGCAATAAGCTGATTCTGTTGTATAAAACGCAGAAAGCATATTAATCCTATTGACATAGTAGGAATAAAGTGATATAGTATAACCATAGCAAACATAAGCGGTACAGAAAACCGCATAAAATAATTTTCATATCGGAGGTAGATTAAAATGTCAAAGATCTATAAGGGCGTTTCGGAGCTTATCGGAAAAACTCCAATAATCGAAGCAGTTAATTTTGAAAAGGCAGTAGAGGCTGACGCAACTATCCTTGCAAAGCTTGAATATTTCAACCCGGCAGGAAGCGTTAAGGACAGAGTTGCACTTGCAATGATCGAGGAAGCTGAGAAGAAAGGCGTTCTCAAGAAAGGCGCAACTATCATTGAGCCTACATCAGGAAACACAGGTATCGGTCTTGCGGCTGTGGGCGTATCAAAGGGCTACAAGGTAATTCTTACAATGCCTGAAACAATGAGTATCGAAAGAAGAAATCTTCTTAAGGCATATGGCGCACAGATAGTTCTCACAGAAGGCGCAAAGGGCATGACAGGTGCTATCAAGAAGGCTGACGAGCTTAAGGGCGAGATCGAGAACTCAGTTATCCTCGGTCAGTTCGTAAACCCAGCAAACCCAGCCGCTCACTTTGCAACAACAGGTCCTGAGATCTGGGAAGATACAGACGGCAAGGTAGATATCTTTATTGCAGGCGTTGGCACAGGCGGAACAGTAACAGGTGTTGGTCAGTATCTCAAATCAAAGAACCCTGACGTTAAGATAGTAGCAGTAGAGCCTGCAACTTCACCTGTTCTTTCACAGGGCAAATCAGGTCCACACAAAATTCAGGGTATCGGTGCAGGCTTCGTTCCTGATGTCCTCGATACAAAGGTTTATGACGAGATCCTCCCTATCGAGAATGAGGACGCTTTCAAGACAGGCAACAAGTTCGCTAAAACAGAGGGTATCCTTGTTGGTATTTCATCAGGCGCAGCACTTAAAGCAGCCGAGATACTTTCAAAGAGACCTGAGAACAAGGGCAAGACTATCGTTGCTCTTCTCCCTGATACAGGTGAGAGATATCTTTCAACAGCACTTTTCGAGAACTAATTTCTCAAACATACAAAATCGGAAAAGGGCAGACAGTCAGGCAAGCTGACGTGTGACCCAATGGGCAAGCTTTCTTCGATCAAATCCGATATAAAAAGCCGCAGGGCATACAGTTTTTACGCTGTATGCCCTGCGGCTTTTATTAAAGAATCCCCTTATAATCTTTAACCCATTATGTTATTATCAGAATAATCAGGCTCATACTCATAATCTATTCCGAGAGCATCTGAGAATGCCTTTGAAAGCTTGTCGTAATCAATGCCGAGTGCATTGTCTGTGTCATAAGAATTATCCGAATCGTCATCATCTGCCGAGTTTAAAGAAATTCCAAAGCAAACCTTGTCCCCTGCGTCAATAACAGGTGTGGAAGAGATATTGTAATCGTCAATGTAAAAGTTTGATATTATGTTTGTGACCTGCTCCGCAACAGCAGTGCTGCCTGCTCCCTCCGGCACGTCCAGTGACATATATATAGTTTTTCCTTTGCCTGACATTGCTTCCTTTATGCGCTCAGGTATATCATAAACGCTGTCAAGCTTCTTGGCATTCTTGCATATGTAGCAATCGTCAGTGGCAGTGCATTCAGGGAAGTCCTCTTTGTTCCAAGGATAAGAGCCGTCGTCCTTTGCAGTGTCAGGTACGTTGAAATATGCGTAGTCAGGAGCTTCGTTGCCACCGTCAAATGTCACATCAAGGTGATACCATTTGCCGTCTATCTTCACAACGTTCCAAGCGTGTTCGCCGTTTTCTGTTGAGTGTATTATCTTGCTGTCGATACCCAGAACGTCAAAAAACAGCTTTATTGTTGTTGCGTTTCCCACACAGATAGTAGAGTGGTCATGGAAAAATCCATAAGGATTGTATGACTCGTCATCTTCACTTTCATCAGATATCGCCACAAGAGAATCGTCATTAAAGTGGGTCTGAGAGAACACATAATCATAAACAGCCTTTTCCTTGTCATATTCGCTCATGCCGTCTTTGATTATCTCGCCCACAGCCTTTTTTAACTCTTTGAGTATGTATTTGTCCTTATCGTCAGTGAGCTTTGAATCATCACCCGACTTGTAAGCTTCAACCACTGCCGTATCATCATAGATAGGGTGTATCTCACCGTTTACGTTGCCGTCACCGTCTGCGGGATCAAATATATCCTCACCCAGAATGTTAGAAAGCGTGTTTTCCAGCTTTTCAAGCTTGTCGTTAAGCTCTTTTATCTTCTCGCTGTCGCTGCTTTCTGATTGTGATGATGTGCTTTTAGCAATTATAGTATCAGAACTGCTTTTATCTTTTGCACAGCCTGTCATACCCGCTGTAAGGCAGGTCAGACAAAGTGCAAGGGAAAGTATTTTTTTCGCTGTTGTCATTTTCTTTCCTCCGTTTTTTAATTTATCATGTCTGTTATCTCGTCAGATATCTCGTCAGCATTGTCAGAGATAACAAGCACCCAGTAATCTTCGGCCTGAAATATCTTTGCCGCCTGTATTTTCTTTGTTTCTTCAGGCTTGTAGTTTTCATATTGATTAAGTCTGTAGCTCAGCCTGTCTGCAAGCTGTTTTTTTGCACTGCTTCCGTCAGCCATTTTGAGCATAGATATCTCGTCAGCATAATTGCCGTCAGAGGAGTAAAGTATTCCTCCATCGCTGAGCTTGTTAGCTTCTATACCATAAAGCTTTTCGGTATTCTTTGTGAAGCTGTCCTCACCGTAAAAAGTCGAAGCGTCCATGTGGTCGCCCTCTATTGCCGAAAGGATATCCTTTGCAGTTTTACCGCTGTCTGCCGTAGATGTAACAGCACTTTCGGAAGCCTCAGACGAAATGGCGTTGTCTGCTCCGCATGATGTCATTGAAAGCGTGGTAAGAACTGTAAGTGCAGATGTTATCACGCAAAGTACTCTAAGAAACATATCTTTCCCCTTTCTCTGTCAGCCTTTCCTGACGACTTAAATTATAGCATTTTTGCAAGCTGTTTTCAATGGATTTAAGAAATTCATAAGAAAAAATGCCATAAAAATATCCGCCCTGTAAAAAGACGGATATTTTACTATGTTATTACCAAGGCTTAACAGTGCCGACTATCTCAGAGATGTTGTTTATGCCGTTGTCCTCGCAGAATTTCTGCATACCCTCGGCTATCTTCACAGGTGCATAAGGGTCAGCAAATATTGCCGCACCTACCTGAACAGCTCCTGCACCTGCCATCATCATTTCAATGGCGTCTTCCCATGTGGCGATACCGCCCATGCCCATAACGGGTATTTTAACAGCGTTTGCCACCTGCCATACCATTCTTACGGCAACAGGGAACACCGCAGGACCAGAAAGCCCGCCCACGTTATTTTTCAAAATCGGACGGCGTGTTTTTATGTCGATACGCATACCGAGAAGCGTGTTTATAAGGGAAACAGCGTCCGCACCGTTTGCCTCAACAGACTTTGCAATGTCCACAATGCTTGTAACGTTCGGTGAAAGCTTTACCATAAGAGGCTTTTCTGTAACGTCCTTTACAGCCTTTGTGACCGCACCTGCAACGTTGCAGTCAGTGCCGAAAGCCGCTCCGCCCTGTTTTACGTTCGGGCAGGATATGTTAAGCTCTATCATGTCAACAGCCGTACCGTTGAGCTTTTCAGCAAGCTCTGCACATTCTTCAATAGTAGAACCTGCTATGTTGGCGATTATCCTTGTGTCTTTTGTTACAAGGTTTGGAAGCTCGTAGTTTATGAACTTGTCAACACCGCCGTTTTGAAGTCCAACAGAATTGAGCATACCGCTTGGAGTTTCCGCAACTCTCGGACCTGGATTGCCCTCACGGCGGTGAAGCGTAGTGCCTTTTACGGATATTCCGCCCAACTTTGAAAGTGGATAGAACTGCTCGTACTCTCTACCGTAGCCAAATGTTCCGCTTGCAGGGATAACAGGGTTTTTGAACTCAACTCCGCAGAAATTCACATTTATCCTATTCATCAAACACTACCTCCTCGCTGTCGAATACAGGACCGTCCTTGCAGACGTGAGAATTGAACTCCTGACCGTCCTTGACAGTGCGGCATACGCATACAAGACACGCACCCACGCCGCAAGCCATTCTCTGCTCAAGAGATACCTGACAGTAAATGCCGTTTTCTTCACATATTTTTGTGATATTTTTCAGCATTATCATTGGACCGCAGGCATAAACGATATCAGGCTTTTCGCTTTTAAGCACGTCAAGAAGTGCGTCAGTAACAAAGCCCTTTATTCCTGCCGAGCCGTCGTCAGTGCAAAGCTTGACGTCACAGCCCATAGCCTTGAAGTCCTCCTGCAAAATAACAGCCGCAGCGTTTCTGAAACCGCTTATAACAGTGGCGTTCTCGCCGTATTCCTTTGCAATGCCCACCATTGGAGGCGTGCCTATGCCGCCGCCGATACAGACAGCTTTCTTACCCTTTTCAAGCACCTTGAAGCCGTTACCCAGCGGTGCGATAATGTCAACAAGGTCGCCCTTGTTAAGCTCGCTTATCTTGTCAGTGCCGTGACCTCTTACCTCAAAAACAAGGCGGATAGTACCCTTGTCCTTGTTGATATCGCAAATAGAGATAGGTCTGCGGAGGAAAAAGCCCTCTGCCTGCACCTGTGCAAACTGTCCTGCCTTTGCCGCCTTTGCAATGTGCGGACAGTATATCTCAATGTCAAAAATTCCTTTTGCAAGGGTCTTTTTTGAAACTATTGGGTATTTACCCTGCTTGTACATTAAAAATCCTCCCTGTACTTAGTTCTTTACTTCATTCGGAGCGTTCACCGCATCAAAAACGAGAGTGACCGAGTTATCATTATCAGTATAAGTAAGCTTTAGCGTGTAAGAGTCAGCAAAATAGCCTATCTTCTGCCTTTTGGACATATTCTCCCAACCGGCAGGCGGTGCAAAATCCACTCCGCTGTCATCAACAAAGATAAGATCAAGATCGTCGCCGTCCATTTCGATAGTGCCTTTTAAGCAGGGGTTGCCTGCTTCTGCGTCATACATGAGATAATTGCCGTCCGAATAGATATTAAGGCTGAGATAGCCAGAATAAAGCTCGCTGTTGTCAAGGGGCGTTTCTTGGCATTTCCACTCGCCAACAATGCTTGCAGGCACAGCGCTTTGCTCCTGCTGACTTTCCGTCAAAGAGCTTGTATCTTCGTCCTTTGCGCAGGAGCATAAAAGCAATGCTCCTACCGCCGCTGTAAACAATATAACGCCCTTTGCTGTCATACTCAGTCACTCCTTTAGTGTTTATTCAAGTGTGATCTTTGGCAGATATGAGATTATATCCTCTTTCATTCTGATAACTTCACGTCTTGCAGCCTTTGCAAAATCATGCTCGTCACAGTTATCCTCTTTCTTGTAAGCACACATTACGCCACGGGAGGAGTTTACGATAGCACCAAGTCCGTGATCGTCAAATGCCTTTGATACGCCCTCAGCACCGCCGCCCTGTGCGCCGTAGCCCGGTACAAGGAAGAATGTGTGCGGCAGAGCCTTTCTCATCTCAGCAAGCTGCTCAGGATAAGTTGCACCCACAACAGCACCAACTCCGCTGTAGCCATACTTGCCCATAACGTCCTTGCCCCACAGTTCGCACATTGAGCCCATTGTGGCATAAACTGTCTTGTTGCCTATCATAAGATCCTGAAGCTCACCACTTGACTTGTTTGATGTCTTTACAAGAACGAAAATGCCCTTGTCATATTTTCTGCACTGGTCAAGAAGCGGATTTATTCCGTCTGAGCCGAGATAGCCGTTTACAGTGAGAGCGTCTGCACCGAAAGCTTCCACAAGCTCGCCGCCAACGTCAGTAAGACCAAGATGTGCGGTTGCGTAAGCTTCCATAGTTGCGCCGATATCGTTTCTCTTTCCGTCTGTCATGACGAACATACCTTTTTCTTTTGCATACTGTATAGTCTTGTAAAGGGTCTTTACACCCTCATAGCCATACATTTCATAGTATGCAGCCTGTGGCTTGATAGCAGGGCAGATATCGTGTATCTCGTCGATTATAGTCTTGTTGAATTCCCATATAGCCTTTGCCGCACCCTTGAGCGTCTTGCCGTATTTCTTGAACTTCTTTTCCTTGATGTATTCAGGAACATAGTCAAGCTTTGGGTCAAGCCCCACTACTGACGGGTTCTGTGTCTTTACGATATTTTCAATAAGTCTGTCAAATGCCATTTTTATCTTCCTTTCGGATATTTTTATATTAAAGCTCAAAAACGAGCTTTCCTCTGCATATTGTGTACATTACCTTGCCTTTGAGCCTTGTGCCTTTGAATACGCTGTTTTTGCTCTTTGAATTAAGCTCGGCAGGGATAACTTCCCATTCATAGTCAGGGTCAAAGATACAAAGGTCGCATCTTTCGCCAACTGCTATCTTGATAGGCTCAAGCCCCATTATCTTTCTCGGATTTACCGACATTATCTCTGCTATCTTGTCAAGACCGCACTTGCCGCTGTGATAAAGCTTTGTAAGCGTAGCTGCAAGGGAAGTTTCAAGTCCCACAACACCGTTTGGAGCTTTCTCAAAGTCAGCCTTTTCTTCTGCGGAGTGTGGAGCGTGGTCGGTGATGATGCAGTCGATAGTGCCGTCAAGAACAGCTTCCTCAACAGCCGCCCTGTCCTCCTCAGTTCTAAGTGGAGGCGACATTCTGAAATCTGCGTCACGGGCTAAAAGCTTTTCGTCTGTGAATGTAAAATAGTGTGGAGCAGTTTCGCAGGTGACCTTAACGCCGTCCTTTTTCGCCGCTCTTATGATGTTCACAGAGCCTTTGGTGGAAACGTGACATATGTGAACTCTCGCATTACAGCTCATTGCAAGGCATATCTCACGGGCTGTGATATAGTCCTCAGAGGCTCTGTCCATGCCCTTTACTCCAAGCTTTTCGGATATCTCGCCCTTGTTGATGATACCACCGTTTATTATCTTCAAGTCCTCGCAGTGAGAAGTCACGATAAGACCGTTCTCGTTAGTCTTTTCGATAGCCTGACGCATAAGCTCAGCGTTCTCAACAGGTCTGCCGTCATCTGAAATGGCGGTAACTCCTGCGGCTTTGAGTGCGTCATAGTCGCAAAGCTCCTGACCTTTCATGCCCTTTGTAACGCAGGCAATAGGGAAAACGTCGATACCTGTTTTCTTTGCCTTTTCAAAAACGTATTTCACGCCCTCAGGGGAGTCGATAGGAGGCTTTGTGTTCGGCATACAAGCGACGCCTGTGAAACCGCCAGCCTTTGCGGCGTTCGCACCTGTGATGATGTCCTCCTTGTAGGTAAGGCCTGGGTCACGGAAGTGAACGTGCATATCGAAAAGCCCAGGCAATGCACAAAGCTTGCCCTTTGCGTCGATAACTCTCTGAGCATGCTCGTCAGTTTTTCCAAGGCTGACTATCTTTCCTCCGTCAATGCCTATGTCCGTTATACCGTCAAGCCCTGTCTGCGGGTCGCAGGCACGGATATTTTTGATCAGTAGCTCCATTTTTACTCCTTTTTTTATCTTAATCAAGTCTTTACTGCACAAAAGCTGCGGCTAAACATATCGTTCAGCCGTAGCCCTTGAAAATTCGTTATTTGCCGTCGTAGAATGAGCCGTCAGAGTCTTTTCTCTCGCAAGAGTAAACTCCGTCAGAGTTCTGGAAGATGAACTTGCAGGTAGCGACCTTGTCGCCCTCGTCCTCAGACGGTACAGAAAGGTTTTTGTAGGAAATAGTCGAGAAGAACTTCATTCTCAGACCGATATCAACAGTTGTATCTCTGTCAGACGGATTTACAAGAAGCTGTATCTTTCCGCTTCCCCCGTCCTCCTGAATTTTAAACCAGCCCTTTGCGATAACTGATTTGTTATCAGTTTGAGTGATAGTGAAATCGCCTTCGTCAGAGAACTCAAAAGTGATGTTTGCGTCCTTATCTGTCCATGTTCCAGAGATAAGCTCTCTTGAATCGCCTGATCTTGACGGCTGATTGAATACATATGTACAGATGAAAACACCTACTACTACAAGAACTACAAAGAGTATTCCAAGCAAGCCTGAAATGAATTTTTTCATATTATTCCGCCTTTCTCCCTTATTATTTTGTATCGGATATTAGTCCTTTATCTGAAGTATAGCACCTCTGTTTGCAGAAGTTACAAGTGAAGCGTATCTTGCAAGATAGCCTGTTGTTACCTTTGGTTGTCTTGGCTTCCAGTTCTTTCTTCTTTCAGCAAGCTCCTCGTCAGATACTTTAAGTGTGATAGAGCAGTTGTCGATATCTATTGCTATCATATCTCCTTCTTCAACAAGTGCGATAGGGCCGCCTACGGCTGCCTCAGGTGAAACGTGACCGATAGAAGCACCTCTTGAAGCACCGCTGAAACGTCCGTCTGTGATAAGTGCAACAGTTGAGCCAAGACCCATGCCTGCGATAGCAGATGTAGGATTGAGCATTTCTCTCATTCCAGGACCGCCCTTTGGTCCCTCGTAACGGATAACGACAACGTCGCCCTCAACTATCTTGCCGCCTCTGATAGCAGCGATAGCGTCCTCCTCGCAGTCGAATACTCTTGCAGGACCTTCATGTGCAAGCATTTCAGGCGCAACGGCTGAACGCTTAACAACGCAGGTGTCAGGAGCAAGGTTGCCTCTGAGAACTGCGATTCCGCCTGTCTGAGAATATGGGTTGTCTATTGGTCTGATAAGCTCAGGGTTCTTGTTTACAACGCCGCTGATGTTCTCGCCTACTGTCTTGCCTGTGCAAGTCATGCAGTCTGTGTTGATAAGGTTTTTCTTGTTAAGCTCGCCAAGAACTGCGTAAACTCCGCCTGCTTCGTTGAGGTCTTCCATGTATGTGTGACCGGCAGGAGCAAGGTGACAGAGGTTTGGCGTTCTCTTTGATATCTCGTTTACAAAGTCAAGGTCAAGCTCTACTCCGCACTCGTGAGCGATAGCAGGAAGGTGAAGCATTGAGTTTGTTGAACAGCCAAGCGCCATATCAGCTGTGATAGCGTTGATGAAAGCGTCCTTTGTCATGATATCTCTTGGTCTGATGTTCTTCTTGTAAAGCTCCATTACCTGCATACCTGCGTGCTTTGCAAGCTTGAGTCTTTCAGAATATACAGCAGGGATAGTGCCGTTTCCTCTAAGACCCATGCCAAGAACTTCTGTAAGGCAGTTCATAGAGTTTGCAGTGTACATACCTGAACAGCTTCCGCAAGTCGGACAGGCTTTGTTCTCAAATTCCTCAACGTCGTCAAGTGTGAACTTGCCTGCGTTGTAAGTACCAACAGCCTCGAACATACTTGAAAGGGAAGTCTTTTTGCCTTTAACGTGACCAGCCAGCATTGGACCGCCTGATACGAAAATAGTAGGAACGTTTACTCTTGCGGCTGCCATGAGCAGACCGGGAACGTTCTTGTCGCAGTTTGGTATCATAACAAGAGCATCAAAGTGATGAGCCAAAGCCATGCACTCTGTTGAGTCTGCGATAAGGTCACGGGTAACGAGAGAATACTTCATTCCCATGTGACCCATAGCGATACCGTCGCAAACAGCGATAGCAGGGAATACAACAGGTGTTCCGCCTGCCATTGCAACGCCCATTTTAACAGCTTCAACTATCTTGTCAATGTTCATGTGACCGGGAACTATCTCATTATATGAAGATACGATACCAACGAGAGGTCTGTCCATTTCTTCCTTTGTCATGCCAAGAGCATTGAAAAGTGATCTCTGTGGAGCTTTGTCTACTCCGTCACAAAAATAATTACACGCCATTTTTTATTACCTCTTTTGAAAAATATATTACTGAGAGCGGTATTATTCTCCGTCCTCATTCTCTTTTGTTTCAGCCTCGTCTGAGCTTTCCTCTGCCTTTGCAGGGTGCAGACGCTTTCTTACACCGTATGCAGAGCAGTATTCGCAAACGATATCCAGCACTGAGAATATGATAAGCATAAAATTCATTGAGAAGATACCTGTCACAAGCACTAATGCCGCAGGGATAATGAAAAGCGGGATCCCAGTGCCGTAAATATCTTCAAAATGATTGCCTTTTTTATATTGCCTTATCCAAAGCACCCAATAAAGTGCGATAACGAGCAGTGCAACAACAGCCCATATTATGAAAAGCAGCTTGCTTGAAAAGCCTACCTTGTAATCTCCGATAGCAAGGCACATATAGCCTATGCAGCCAAATCTGCCCACACACTTTGCAATGAAAACGATAATGTTCTCGTCCTCAAGCTCAGGCTTGTCGGCAGGTGTCTTGAAACAGGCTGCTATCACAGGTATCAGCAAAAGCAAAGTAGGTATAAAACCTATTATACTGAACTTCATTTCGTTTTGTCCTCCTTAGCGGAATGGTCTGTCCTCTATTTTAACTACTTCTCTGCGGAATGTGCGTGCCGCTTCGTCAACAGCAGCCATAAGCTTTTTCTCAAGTGGAGTACCAACAACATCAGCATTGTAACATACGCCGATGTAGCTTTGGGGGTTGAACTCATCATGGAATTGACAGTTATAAAAATACTCTATCTTGCCAAACCTGTTTTTCACCTTGGCTTTGAACTGTATCCTAGGTCCCATATCATCAACACGCAGGAACATCATTGCATTGTCAGGCGTGCCGCCATTTCGACATTTATCTATCATATAGTATATCTCGTCATCAGGCGCACTTACCATTTCAAAATAAGGTGTATTGCTGTCAGAGTAATTGTCATCAAAATCATCATCACAGTTTGGCAGATACATTGCGCCATAATCAAAGTCACATTCTGTTTCGATGAAATCACCGCTCAGGTCAAATGATACTTTCACCCTTATTTCTGCGTCTTTGCCGTCGAAAATTTCATAGGTTATTTCTCTTGACGGCTTTGCAGGAATACTTGCTGTGTCAAGAACTTCCTGCGGTGTGGTATATGTCGGTCTTGTATAAGCACAATTGCTTCTCTTGCTTGAACTTGTGCTTGAAGTGGCAGTGCTTGGTTTGCTTGAAGCCGTGGAGCTTGAAGTGCCGTTTATAGCTTCATCCTTTTTATCCATAGCCTGATTGAACAGGTCTTTAAGTCCTGTAGGACCGTTGCCGTTTTTTGCCGCAGCGTTGTCGATAGCGTCTACAGCACCTTTTAATATCTTGTCGAAAAATCCCATTTTGAATACCCCTTTATGTTTTTATTACTTTTTGTGTGAAAGTCCAAGGAATGCCGCACCGATTATGCCTGCGTCATTTCCGAGCTTTGCAATAACTATCTCAGTGTTCTTTGCTGAGTTCTTTGTGTAAACTTCCTTAGCCACAAGCTCTTTCAGCGGCAAAAGCAGAGGGTCGCCCTCGTTGCATACGCCGCCGCCGATACAGAGAATATCAGGCTGGAAGATGTTTATTGTGTTTGTGATTCCGCAAGCAAGATACTTTATGTATTTGTCAACAACTTCCTTGCCTGCCTTGTCGCCTGCTCTCATGGCGTTGAACGCAGTTCTTGCGGATACCTTGCCGTCCTCTTCGTTCATTTTCCACATGATAGAGTCCTTGTCCTCGAACATAGCCTCTTTTGTCATTCTTACAAGACCTGTTGCAGAAGAGAATACCTCAAAGCAGCCGTGTCTGCCGCAGGTACACTGCGGACCGTTAGGGTCGATAACAGTGTGACCTATCTCAGCGCCTGCAAAGTTGAAGCCTGAATATATCTTTCCGTTAATGATTATTCCTCCGCCAACGCCTGTGCCCAGAGTGATACAAACAGCGTCGTTCGCACCCTTTGCTGCTCCGGCAACATACTCGCCGTATGCCGCAGCGTTAGCGTCGTTCTCAACATAGCAAGGCTTGTCGATAAACTTCTTCATAAGGTCAACAACGTGGAAGTTAAGGAAACCAAGGTTGTTTGAATACTCGATAACGCCCGTGTCAGAATTTGCAGTACCAGGTGTGCCGATACCTACAGACTCTATCTGCTCTATCTCCAGCCCTGCGTTCTTTACAGCTTCCAAAGCGACCTTAGCCATATCCTCGCAGATCTCCTCTGCAGGTCTTGGCAGATTGGTCTTGCAGGTAGCCTTTGCGATTATCTCAAATTCTTCATTTACAACACCTGCTTTGATGTTAGTGCCGCCAAGATCAATACCAATGTAATACTTCATAATAATTTCTCCCTTTTATTTTCTGAGCTTACTGAGCGTTATCGCTCTCAGTGTCATCGTCATATTCGTGAAAGTTTATCTCTTCCTTTTCCTCTTTTGGCTTTTGGGCTTCAGCCTTTTTTGCTATGGCGTCATATACCAGAAGATACACAAGCTCCAGCACCACAAAGCTGATAAGACCTATCCAAAATGAGCTTGCAACAAATCCTATAATAAAAGCGATCACAAGTGCGCCAAGCTCACCTATCTCTTTTTTTAGGTCAAGTTTAAGCATTTATCTCACCTTAGTCTATCTTTGTAAGCACGAATGTGCATTTGCCCTCAACAGTATACTTGCCTGTGTCTGCTGAAATGAATACGCTTTCGCCCTTCTTTGCAGATACAGTTTCGCTGCCGCTGATAACAGGCTCGCCCTCGAGAACGAGGATACTGTTAAAGCTGTTTTCGTCAGCGTCAAGCTCAGCCTTTGTTTCAACGTTCACTCTGTATGTTGTGAAGTATTCGCATTTTGAAAGAAGCTTTATGTCATAGCCGTCCTTCTTCTCAACAGGTGTCTCAGGATACTGCTCAGCAGGAGCAAGCTTTGTTACGTCAAGAGCCTTGTTAACGTGAAGCTCTCTAGGCTTGCCGTCCTTGCCAACTCTGCCATAGTCATAAATTCTGTATGTAGTGTTTGAGTTCTGCTGTATCTCAGCAATAAGGATACCCTTGCCGATAGCATGGAGCGTGCCTGACTTGATGAAGAAAACATCGCCCTTCTTAACAGGTACAGCGTTTGTTACTTCAAGAAGCGTGTTGTCAGCGATCCTTCTTGCAAATTCTTCCTTTGTTATCTCGTGCTTGAAGCCGTAAAGAAGAGTTGCACCCTCGTCACAGTCAACAACATACCACATTTCTGTCTTGCCGTATTCGCCCTCAACTCTCATTGCATAATCGTTGTCAGGGTGTACCTGTACGGAAAGATTGTCCTTAGCGTCAATGAGCTTGATAAGGATAGGGAAGTTCTCAAATCTTTCGCAGTTCTTGCCAAGAACGCCCTTGCCTGCCTTTTCGATATACTCGTTGAGTGTCAGACCCTTGTATTCACCGTCAGCCACAACGCTTGGACCGTCCTTATGACAAGAAAGCTCCCAGCTCTCTGCGACCTTATCATAATCGCACTTTTTGCCGTACTCATCTCTAAGTCTGGTGCCGCCCCAGATGTAGTCCTTAAATGCTGGATCAAGTTTAAATATTGACATTTTATATAGCCTCCAATTAATAAATATACCTTTTAATATAATACCATAACTCCGTCTATAAGTCAATATTTCTGGTATAAAAAAAGCAGGAGAACGAACTGCTCGTCCTCCTGCTGACAGCGTTATTTTTTACTTCTTCTCGTCCTCATCGTTCTTAGACTCGTCAAAAAGGTTTTTCTTGTCTACAAATTTGCCGGTGCTTACGTCAAAGGCTTCGCTTGACTTCTTGTTCATGATTATCACAATTACCACAACTGCGATAGCGATTCCTGCAATGACCGCAATAACTATGATAATAGGGTTTGTTCCCTTTGAGTCTTTTTCTTCCTTTTCTGCATAAGTCTTTGTCTTGCAGTTTGTTATCTTTACACCGGTCACCGTTATCTTCGCTCTGTCAGTTGCACCTACCATTATTTTGTATACCTGGCTAAAATCATCTGTGCCGTATGCAGTTGCGATTGACTCAAAGTCATATGTAGCCGTTGTTTCGTCAAACTCAACAGGGGCTATCTTTGCCCAAACTGCACCGTCCTGTGCCACTGATGTAGTTGTATTCTCCCAACTCTGAAAAATAAGCTCTGCACTGTATTTGTTGCCTGACTTTTCGTTTACGTCCTCACTGTTGAATGTAACAACTATCTTTGAATCCTTTGTGAGCCTTGTAGCATTGAAGTCGCCCTGTTCAATGGTGAGAGATTGTGTCCAATTGCTTGCGGCTTCTGCGGAGGAGCAATCTATTGTAACGTCCTCAGTTTCTGCATCTTCGGCAAAAGCAGTCAGTGTGCATGAGAATATTGAAGCGCAGGCGATGATAGCAGACATTGCTGCTGATAAAAATTTCTTCATTTTCTTTTTCCTTTCAAATTCTTACAAAATATAATTTTGCACAAAACCTAACCCTGATATTTGTGCATACCCTCTGATAATAAAGCATTATAACATAATTAAAAATAAAAATCAATAACCATAATGCACAAATAATCACAGTATTTAAGGAACTATTTTACTTTTTTGAGAAAATGATCTGCAGAAAGCTTTTCCACATTGCGTCCTTGCAGTTTAATTTCCTAAATTCTGCTTTAGAACTTGCTTTACAGACAGTATTATGATATAATGATAAGAAAAGTCTTGATATAGAGGTACACAAAATGAAAATAATGGCAATAGATTATGGCGACGCAAGAACAGGCTTCGCAATAAGCGACCGCTCTGAGTTTCTTGCTTCTCCTATCGGCACTGTTCCTGAGAGAAACGCCGAAAGGCTTGCAGATAAGGCGGCTCAGACAGCGGCTGAATACGGTGCAGGTGAGATAATAGTAGGTCTGCCTATAAACATGAACGGCACGGAAGGTCCAAGAGCAGAGAAGTGCAGGGCATTTGCTGAGCTTTTGAAAGAGCGTACTGACCTGCCGGTGAGAATGTGGGACGAGCGTTCCACAACTGTCACAGCACACAATATCCTTAACGAAACAAACGTCAGGGGAAAGGCAAGAAAGGCTGTTGTAGATACAGTTGCCGCAACGATAATTTTGGAGGGCTATCTTGAATACAGAAGAAAAAAAGCAAAGCAGGCTGACTAAAAAGCAGAAAAGAAATATCATCATAGTGATAATAGTGCTTGCGGTAATGGTATTAGCCGATTTTGTGTGGTCTAATACCTATATCGAGGTCAAAAAGCTGTCAGCACATTTTGATAACTTACCTGAGGGTTTCGAGGGCTGTAAGATAGTTCAGATATCTGACTTCCACAACGAGTGGGGCAAGGGTTATATAGATAGGCTGACGGAAAAGGTCAAAGACTGTGAGCCTGACTATATATTTGTTACAGGGGACAGCGTAGATCAGATCTTCCCCGATGTTGACCGTTCCCTTGAGTTTATGAAAAAGCTTCCTGACATATGTCCTGTCTATCTTGTTATGGGCAACCATGAATATAATCTTTCTCAGGAGGAAAGAGAGCAGTTTGTTTCAGGTTGTGAAAGCTATGGTGTAAACGTCCTCTATAACGAGCATACCACACTCACACGAAATGGTGATACTATAAGCCTGTTGGGCTTTGACAATATGGAAAATGACAGCGAGGCTTTTTCTCAGGTCACAGAGGATTTTGTCATACTGCTAAATCACTATCCCGAGGATTGCAACTATTTCAGCAAGACCGCAGTGCAGTATGGAACGCATATCGATATCGACTTCACAGGTCACGCACATGGCGGACTTATAAGGCTCCCCCTTGTGAATGGTCTTTATGCACCCGGTCAGGGTCTGTTCCCGAAATACACCGACGGCACTTACAGCGTGAACGATACGACCCTTGTGGTGTCAAGGGGAGTAGGCAATAGTGGCTGGACACAGCGTTTCTCAGACCCTTTTGAACTTGTGCTTTTCACCCTTGAAAAATAACTCTTTCAGTCCCATTAGGATAAGGAAAATACCAAAAGCTTTTGAAAGCAGGCTTTGCTCTATCCTGTTTGCAAGCCATGCTGATATGATAACAGCGGCCGTTCCCCACAAAACTGCGGGAACGGCTTTTTTCCATTCCACAAGCTTGTTTTTCGTGTGAAGCACAAGGCTTATTATTGCGATAGGGATAAAAAACACAAGGTTTATCCCCTGCGCCGCTAGTTGCGAAAAGCCTGCAAAGACCGTCAGATAAACTATAAGCACCATTCCACCGCCAAGACCCATGGAAGCGAAAATGCCGGTTAAAAAAGCCACCGTACATATGGTATACCAAGCCGTAATATCACCCTATTTCATAAATATCCGCACTCCTGCAATTATCATGAGCAGTCCGAAAATGCGTTTTAGCAGACTGTTTGAAAGCTTTTTCATGAGCATTGCACCCACTGCCGCACCAACTATCCCAAGTGGTATGAATTTCACTGCCTGCCAGATGTCAAGACTTCCGCCCTTGAAATATATAAGTCCGCTTATAACAGACAATGGAAGCGTTATGGCAATGGACGTGGCGTGAGCTTTTTTCGCCTCACTGCCGCCTTTTTCAAGCATAGGCACTGCTATCATTCCACCGCCCGAACCGAAAAAACCATTGCATATCCCCACGGCTATACCTGTGAACGCATTGAAGTATTTTTTATTTATACGCAAAAAAATCACCCCATACTATTATCTGTACGGGGTGATGATTTATTCACTGAACTATCAGTCTATCTCTACCATTATTTTCTGATCCACACGGGAAGCACCGGCACGCATTACGACTCTTATAGCCTTTGCGATCCTGCCCTGCTTGCCGATAACTCTGCCCATATCGTCCGGAGCAACGTGAAGATGATAAACCACGATACCCTCTGCGTTAGGCTCGTCAACAACGACCTCAACAGCGTCCTTGTTTTCAACAAGCTCAGAAACTATAGTTTCGAGTAATTCTTTCATAAAAATATCTCCATTCTCCCACGAAAATGCGGCAGGGAAGCGTTTTCCCCGCCGAAAACGGCAAGCGAAGTGGTGGGATAGGTGGCTCACCGTCTGAATTGTCTTGTCAGCTATTAGATAGTGCCGTTCTTCTTGAGAAGAGCCTTAACTGTATCAGTTGGCTGTGCACCGTTAGCGATCCAAGACTTTGCCTTTTCGTCGTCAACCTTGAGTACAGAAGGTTCCTTAGTTGGGTCATAGTAGCCCAGCTCTTCGATGAAACGTCCGTCTCTTGGATATCTTGAATCAGCAACTACGATTCTGTAGAAAGGAGCCTTCTTAGCACCCATTCTTCTGAGTCTGATCTTTACTGCCATTGTATTTTCACCTCCATAAAAAACTTCATATATCAAATCAATCACTTGATTGCTGATAGCTTATCAACTATTGTGGCATTCCGCCGCCAAGACCTTTTAGAAGCGCCGCTCTGTTTCTTCTGGATTTCTTTCCGTGAAGATTTCCGCCGATACCGAACTGCTTCATCATTTTCTGCATCTGTTCAAACTGCTTAAGAAGCTGATTTACGTCAGATACCTGCGTGCCGCTTCCGGCAGCGATACGTCTTTTTCTCTTAGGGTCAATGATCGCAGGCTTTTCTCTTTCAGCCCTTGTCATTGAATTTATCATAGCCTCAGTCTTTTTCAGTTGAACCTCGCCCTGCTCCACCTGCTCGTCTGTTACCTTGTTTGCGCCTGGAAGCATTCTGATAATAGACTTCATAGAACCCATTTTCTGTATCTGCTTCATCTGTTCCAGCAAGTCGTTAAGGTCAAAGCCCTTTTCCTGCATTTTTTCTGCAAGCTTCTTGGCGTCCTTTTCGTCAACTGTCTGAGTAGCTTTCTCGATAAGTGTGAGCATATCGCCCATGCCAAGTATTCTTGAAGCCATTCTCTCAGGGTGGAAAGCCTCGAACTCGTCAAGCTTTTCGCCCATACCAACGAACTTGATAGGCTTACCTGTTACAGCAAGCACTGAAAGCGCCGCACCGCCTCTTGTGTCAGAGTCGAGCTTTGTAAGGATAACGCTGTCGATACCAAGAGCCTCGTCAAAGCTTGAAGCTACCTTTACAGCGTCCTGACCGATCATAGCGTCAACAACGAGCATTATCTCGTTTGGCTCAGCGATCTTCTTGATGTCTTTAAGCTCGTTCATAAGCTCCTCATCAATGTGAAGACGTCCTGCTGTATCTATGATAACAAGGTCATTGCCGTAATCCTTGGCGTGCTTGATACCCTCTTTTACTATCTTTCGTGGGTCTATCTGACCCATTTCAAATACTGCGACTTCGGCTCTCTCTCCCACAACCTTTAGCTGTTCGATAGCCGCAGGTCTGTAAACGTCTGCTGCTATAAGCAGAGGACGCTTGCCCTCTTTCTTGAACATCTTCGCAAGCTTTGCAGCGTGTGTTGTTTTACCTGAACCCTGAAGACCGCACATCATTATGATGCAAGGCGGCTTGTTAGGGAAGTTTATCTTCGAGTTAGCCTCGCCCATGAGCTTTATAAGCTCGTCATTAACTATCTTTATGACCTGCTGACCAGGAGTAAGGCTCTTTAGCACTTCCTCGCCAACGCTTCTCTCTGTTACCTTGGCAATAAAATCTTTTACTACCTTGTAGCTAACGTCAGCCTCAAGCAGAGCCATTTTAACTTCTCGCATTGCCTCTTTTACATCGGCTTCGCTAAGTTTACCTCTTGATTTAAGACGCTTGAACACGCCGTTTAGTTTTTCTGAAAGTCCTTCAAACGCCATAAGCTGTCCTCCGTATAATTTTTTTATCTATATCTATTCTTCTTCGGTATATTCTGCGTTGTCAAATTCATCAAGCTTAGAATCGAGATTTTCAAGAAGCACTATCACCTTTTCGGCGATATCTCTCGCATAATTCTTTTTTTTACACTCGTTAAAAACGTCCATAGCCTGAGCCTTGAACTCTTTAAGCTCTGCCAGATAAGCCTCCTGCTGTTTTAGCAGACCTAGCTTTTCTTCATAATCAGCCATTGCAGTTTCACATTTTTTTATAGCATCATGAACGCCCTGTCTTGAGATATCGAGCTGAGCGGCGATCTCTCCCAACGACAGATCGTCATTGTAATAAAGATCCATGATCTCGTTTTGTTTATCAGTGAGCAGGCAGCCATACAAGTCGAGCAAAACGCTGTTTTGCAAATTTTTACTCATACCGCTTACCTCCCAATGGATTTCTGTAAAGTCATAAACCTTTACAATTATATATCAAGTTTACCGACTTGTCAAGGGGTTTTTATGAAAAAATAAAATTTAACAAAATTCTGTGGAAAAAGTCCTTTTTATATGGTATAATCATTAATTGACAGACATAGTGATGATAAATAGTATAGGAAATTGTATGCCAAGGGGGAAGAGTATATGATAAGCTATGTATTGAAAAATGACAAATATGAAATGAAAGTTCCTGCCCTGACTTTTGGTGCGGCAGGTTTTGAGAGGAACGATTGTGACGATGTGTATTTTGAGTTTCTCGACAAATATGTAGAGCTTGGCGGCTGGTGTATCGATACCGCAAGAGTTTACTGCGATTGGCTTGAGAATGGTCACAATTCCAGTGAGGGCGTAATAGGCAGATGGCTCAAAGCCAGAAACAATCGTGACAAAATTTGTATCGCCACAAAGGGTGGTCACCCTGAAATGGGTCATATGGACAAAAGCCGTCTTAGCAGGGAAGAGCTTACAAAGGATCTTGAAGCAAGCCTGAAAGTGTTGGGCGTTGACTATGTGGATATTTATTTTCTCCATCGTGACGACCCGAAGATACCTGTGGAAGAGATAATGCCGGTTCTCAATGATTTCTATGAGAGCGGAAGGATACATTTTATAGGCGTTTCAAACTGGACAACTCAGAGGATAGAGGAAGCAAATAAGTTTGCAGAGGAAAACGGTATGGAGCCTATCAGGATCAGTCAGATAAACTACAGCCTTGCACATTCGAGCGTTGAAACTTTCGGTGACAATACTCTTGTTTGTATGGATACAAAGGAGTTCCGTTGGTACAAGAAGCATGATTTTCCTGTTATGGCGTTCTCCCCACAGGCAAAGGGCTTTTTTGCAAAGCTTGCAAAGGGCGACGCTGCAAACAATCTCCCTGAGGGACAGTATGCAGGCCCTGCTAATCTTGCAAGACTTGCAAAGGTAAAACAGCTCAGCGAGCAGACGGGGGACACTCCGGCAAAGATAACCCTCGGCTATCTGAACAGCCAGCCGTTTTTTGTATCGTCAGTTTTCGCAGTAACAAAGCTGTGGCAGCTTGACGAGGATATGGAAGCGCAGGATCTTACATACGATCCAAAGACAGTGGCTTTCCTTGAAAATATGATATAAAATAAAAGCACTCTGCATTGACTGCAGGGTGCTTTCTTGTTTTCTTGAATATTGTAGGGGACGGCGTCCTCGACGTCCAACCTCTTACACAAAAAAACTTAACTATGTGATATCTGAATACACCACATAGTTAAGTATGTACGTTCATATTGATTATGCCATTGGTATTACGCCCTTCTGAAAATTCTAGTCGTAAACTCATGCTAAATTGTACTTTGGACTCACGCCTTTCAGTAAAATTCTGTCCGCATAATATAAGCTATTCCATTGGATCTATTTCCTTTCGGTAAAAATAATCTCTAAGTGCAAATTACCTTTCCATTGGATCTATTTCCTTTCAAAATATTAAGTTATGCCTCAGTAGATAAAACTTAACGTGCCATTGGACTTAACACCTTTCGTGAAATTTATTGTCAATGAAATTTATTACATTTCCATTGGAATTATCGCCTTTCGCATAATTTCAAGATCTTATGCTCATCATATCAGATAAGCCTTGCTGAAGTAACTGGCGGATTCACCTCCAAATATCAGATGTTCAAAAGCCTTGAGTGCATTTTCATAACGCACCACTCCTTCAGTATTTTATATGATCTTTAGAAAAATCTTAGTCAGTAAATCAAATCAGTAAGAGCATTAAGCTCGTAAATTTCTTGGCGGACTCACTCCATTCTATTTCATGTTCAAGTTCCTTTTGTGCATTTTCATATGCACCACTCCTCGAAATTTATTTGATTTTTATAGCTCTGTGAGCTTTTTATGTTCAGAAGCTAAATTTTACATTGGAATCACTCTTTCAGTTTATTTCTTTACCTCTGAAAAGCTGAAATTGTGCATTGGAAACACTCCTGTCTAAATTTTATTTGCAAACCTTCTGTAACCGATCATGTCGATCACTCCTTATATAAAAGTTGCAAAATATTCAATTGTAAATTTGAGAGTATCCTTAAATTGCAGTAACTCTGTGCTGTGATTAGTCCATGAGGCTCTGCAATTTCTTCCTGTGTAAATCATATATGTCTGGATTCCTGTCAGCTCATTCGTCTGCGTCTTGATCCTTTTTTACTTTAAGAAATTGCCGAGCCTATGGATACTCTCCTGGATCTCTGATGCGTCCATTGGACTCGCTCCTTTCATATCTTATTAGGTATCCGATGAGCCTGCCCGCCTGCTGAACTGTAGTGTACCTAGTGTCGGGTATATGCTGTGTCCACCGATCTGCCTGTGATATATAAGGAAAACCTCTCGCCTCACTTCGCTTTGCCGTGCCCTCTGAAATCGTTACTGTATCGTCAGACCGTTGACCGTTTCAGCGAACCCTGTTGTCTGCTTTTGTTTGGCTCTTTGTTTTTCCTTGACTATACTATACCACATCTTTTAGCACTTGTCAATAGTTTTTTTCAACTTTTTTGTATATTTTATATTTAATATTACTTTTACAAAATGCGCTTGACTTTGATTTTGCAGTGTAGTATAATTAAAGTGTTGCGGTGGTCAGAAACAGTCTTTCTGTTCTGATTTTTTCGATATATCCCACTCAGAAAGTGCCGATATACCGCACAAGATCATGTTAGGAGGATAATTATGGATAACGAGTTTCTGCCGGACCTCTACGAGCTGGAGGACGAAAATGGTAATAAGCAGACTTTTGAGCTGTTGGACGCAATGGAATATGGTGACGAGAAGTATTATGCTCTCACTCCTTATTATGAGAACGGTGACGAAGCCCTTGAAGATTCAGGCGACGTTGTGATACTCAAGGCTGAGTATGACGAGAACAATGACGAGATACTTGCTTCTATCGAAGATGATGACGAGTATGAGAAGATCGGTCAGATGTTCATGGAGCGTATCGATGAAATGTTCGAGTTTGACGATGAGGACGAAGACGATGATTGCGGCTGTGGCTGCGGTTGTCACGATCACGACCACCTGTCATAAGAAAAATATCTCAGCATATAGGCTTGTCAATATGTAAAATGTACAATTTTATGTACTTTGATTTGCTGAAATTACCTATTGATATTATGGATATGTTGTGATATACTAAGTAACAGAAAAAGTTTCCTGCCTTGTGCGAACAAGCACAGTTATTATAAATCCAACACTTCTAAAAAGGGATTCAGACTCTGGAAATGGATTGCAGACCTCCCGAACGAAACCGCATTTGCCGTTTCGGAAACGGACGAAGGGAGCGTGAAGCTTTCAGGCTGTTTTACCCACCCTGCTTTTATAGCGGGTTTATCGGCTGTGCGACGGCAAGGCGGCTTTTACTTAAACACTGAGCGTACCGATTTTTCGGTACGCTTTTTTGTGTCATAAAAACCATGTCGGCATAAAATGAGATAACGGAGCGTCTGCAGTGATCGTATGACAGTGGGTGACGCAGCCGAAGATCTGCGTCCGCAGGGCAGCCCGTTGTCATTTACTGCAGGACGTTTCGTTTATATAGAAAAAAGCCGCTGTGCCTGTGGGCATAACGGCTTTCTTCTTGTCAGATAAATAAATTACTTTCGCTAGTATGTTCAGCGGTGGCTGATAATGCCTTTTCCACTGGATATTTGCTGTTTATGTATTCGGCGGCAACGAAAATAAATTCGCTGTTAGTGGGGTAGTGGTCAGGTCTTATGGCAAAATTACCGAATATCTCGGCTTTGTCTTTGTCCTGAGCTTTTTCCCAACCGATCCTTATGGCGGTGCGCATGTTTCTTTCAACGCTTACTGTGGTTACTCCATGTGCCGCCGCTATCTCTGGATAAATGACCTTTGTAACACGTCTGTTGGCTTTGTCTGTCGTAAGAGCCATTTTTATTGCCTCTTTGATGTAGCCATAGCCGTTATAATTCGGAGTTATGCACAACCGCTTCATCACGGCGGATATAGCAGATTGTATGTCGCCATTGGTGTACCACTCGTCAGTGCTTCGTGTTATTGTGATGTTCGGATCTGCAGAATCGTCAGGACACTGAAGCGCTCTGAGTGCGTTTTTGATATCCGCACAGCTTAGAGGACTTTTTATTATCATGTCTGCGTATTTTGCAAGTCCATTGTTGGTTTTTCTGTCGGAAAGCATGATTATTTTCAGCTTAGGACAAGCCCCTTTGAGATTCTTGCACAGCTCGTATGGAAACTCCGTTATTTCTGAAATTATCAGAAAATCAGGTTTGCTTTTAAGCACCTCAAGCTGTATCTCCAGTGGATTGTAGTCTGACTGCGCAACATTGTACCCCTGTTTTTTCAGATAGTCTGCCACCTTCATGCCGGCCTGATTGAGGCTTCCGACAAGGATTTTGATCACGTCTTTTTTACACATTTTAAATCTTCCTCCGATTTTTTATTTTTTTAACTTTATACTACACTTGCAGTATAACATCTTTACAATATAATTTCAAGTTTTTTACTTAATTTTCTTGCTTTTTGTACTATGTTTTAAGAAATACGCAACAATCTATACATAGTAAATAAACAAATGTCGGTTATGACCAAATTTTAAATGAGATAATTGTGCAAATATTGTAATTTACACAGAGAAAATATGCTTTTGTGTCGTTTAAATCAATATATTATATGAATAGATTGACGATTCGCTATATTTTACATCAAATTTACATTGTTATGAAAGCTCATTTTATGTAGAAAAAAGTCGAAAACGCTAGCAAAGATTGCTATATGATTAATAAAATATTAAGATAAATGTGTGATTTTACATTTATTAATATTTGCGAAATGATATAGAAATATATAAATGAATGGTATTTTTACATAGCTTTTACAAAGGATAATTTCTTGACAAAAGCTTTATTGCGTGGTAAAATATACGGGAGGATCGTTGCAAAAACATGGTCAGCAGCTTTTTTGTGCCACCAGTTTGCAATGATGTCTTTGTAAAAAATTATAGATAATGTTGAGGGAGGCGACGTCGTTTTATGAAAAAAGACGTTATCAATTACATTTGGACAGATAAGAAAAGAACGATTTTTGGTCTGCCTATATCATTTACAAGATATTTTCTCACAGAAGATAAGTTTATAACACGCAAGGGTTTTCTCAGCATAGAGGAAGACGAGCTTGACCTTTATAGGGTCGTCGACAAAAAGCTTGTCCTGCCGTTCGGACAAAGAATGTTCGGCTGTGGCACAATAGTAATGAATGTCAAAGACGTTGATACGCCTGTTAAGGAAGTCAAGTCCATAAAAGCACCAAGAGATGTGCTTGCACAGCTTGATAAGTATATCAATATAAATCGTGATAGATACCGTGTGAGGGGCAGGGATATGGTCGGCGGTGACGGCGGTCATTGCCATGATCATGATGATTTTGATATCCATGACGATATCATATAAAGTTCTATAAGAATAAGGGGCTTTCGCAGATCTTTCTGTGAGAGCCTTTTTTGGAGAGGAAAGTGTGAATGTTTTCAAAAGAATATTTTCAGTCCCTTGAAAGCTCGTGGGACAGGCTCAAGACCTGTGAAAAGCCGATATTCATATACGGCATGGGCGATGGAGCGGAAAAGCTTCTTGATGAATTTGATAGACTTGGCATAAAATGCACAGGTGTTTTTGCAAGCGACGATTTTGTCCGCGGACAAAGCTTCAGAGGGTTTAAGGTGCAGACTTTCTCACAGGTGCAAGCGCAGTTTGGTGATATCACAGTTGTGCTTGGCTTTGGCACGAGCCTGCCTGAGATAATGGAGCGTATCGACAATATTGAAAAAAGCTGTGAGGTCATAGTGCCGGAAATGTGCGTTGCAGGCGATGAAAATTTCAGCAAGGAAAAGCTTCTCTCAATGTATTCTCAGGCTGAAAAAGCTTACCGCCTTTTTGATGACGATATTTCAAAGCTTACCTTTGAAAAGCTGACAGCGTTCAAGATAACAGGCAGGCTTTCTTATCTCCGTGAGATATTTACGGATAAGGACAAGATAACCGAGATACTCCCCCTTGGAGAAAACGAGATATACTGCGACTTGGGAGCATACACAGGCGACACTGCCGCAGAGCTTATCTCACGCACAGGGGGAAAGTATGAGAGAATATATGCCCTCGAACCTGAGAGAAAAAACTTTCAGAAATGCCTGAAAAATCTAAAAGCCAATGACAATATAAGCCTTTACAATGCCGCCGCATGGAGCATTGATACCGAGCTTTATTTCGCAGGCGGCGCAGGCAGACAGGGCAGAGTAGATGCCGCAGGAAAAAAGGTTCGTGCAAGAAGTCTGGACAGCGTTCTTGCAGGCAAAAAATGCACCTATATAAAATATGACGTTGAGGGAGCAGACCTAGAAGCTATCAAAGGCAGTGAATATACCATTTCACGCTATGCCCCAAAAATATGCAGTGCGTTGTATCACAGACCATATGATTACATCACCCTGCCTCTGTATATAAACAGTCTTTGCAAAGGATACAAATTCTATATCCGTCAGGAAAGATACTACCCCGCATGGGAAACAAACCTTTTCTGCGTTCATGATTAATAAGGAGAAAAATAATGAGTATAACAGTAAGCCTTAACGATAACTGGAAAATGAAAAAAGCAGGCTCGCAGGAGAGCTTTGACTGCAAAGTTCCATGCTCTGTATATAAGACCCTGCTTGACTATAAAAAGATACCCGACCCATATTATCGTGAGAACGAGTATATCTCCACACAGATATGTGATGATGATTACGATTTTGAAACTACATTCACCGCAGACAAGGCCGCAGTGGAGTGCGAGCATACTGTCCTGCACTTTGACGGCATTGATACCATAGCAAACGTCTGTCTCAACGGCATTCACCTTGGCAGAGTGAACAATATGCACAGAGTGTGGAAGTTTCCTGTCCATGGTATTATCAAAGAGGGGGACAACACTCTCACAGTGAAAATAACCTCGCCAAACAGATACATAAAAGAAATGGACGAAAAACGTCACCTTTGGGGCGTTGACTCCACCATGACAGGCTATACACATATAAGAAAAGCCCATTGTATGTTCGGCTGGGATTGGGGTCCAATGCTCCCTGACATGGGAATATGGCGCGGTGTATCCCTCATCGTCCCAGTTGCAGGACGTATACTTGACGTTTACTACAGCCAAAAGCACACCGATAACAAAGTGACTTTGAAAGCCCTTTTGCATATAGAAAACCACGGCTGTAAAAAAGCTATGGTGGAAATATCCGACCCGCAGGGCAATATCACTGCAAAAGCCGACATAAGCCTAGAGGAAAGTGCAGAATATTATGAAACAGAGCTTGTGATAAACGACCCTCAGCTTTGGTGGGTGAACGGCTATGGCGAACAGCCACTCTACAGCTGTGCCGTGACTTTGTATGATGAAAACGGCTCGTGCGCTGATAAAAATACACAGCGCATAGGTCTTAGAACTTTAACTGTCAGCCGTGAAAAAGATCAGTGGGGCGAGGAGTTCTGCTTTATAAACAACGGCGTGAAGATATTTGCCATGGGCGCAAACTATATCCCCGAAGACCAGATAGTCACACGCTGTAACGAGGAGAAAACAAGAAAGCTCCTTGCAGACTGCAAGGCCGCAAACTATAACTTTATAAGAGTGTGGGGCGGCGGTTATTATCCTGACGAGTATTTCTATGACTACTGCGACGAGAACGGTATCATAGTATGGCAGGACTTTATGTTCGCCTGCTCTGCATATCTGCTCACAGAGGAGTTTGAAGAAACTGTCCGTGGGGAAGTTCGTGACAACGTTATCCGCCTGAGAAACCACCCCTCCCTTGGTCTGTGGTGCGGCAACAACGAGATAGAATCCGCATGGGAATATTGGGGTCTTCCCGAGGACGAGGAAGCAAAGCGTGACTATCTTATCATTTTTGAGGATATTATCCCACAGGTGCTTAAAGCCTATGACCCATGCGAAAACACCTTCTATTGGCCGTCATCACCTTCATCAGGGGGAGGCTTCAAGGACGCTTCCTCAAACCATGCAGGTGATATGCACTATTGGGACGTTTGGCACAACTTCAAGCCTATCGAAGCGTTCAGAGAGTTCTATTACCGCTTCTGCTCAGAATACGGCTTTGAAAGCCTGCCTGATATAAAGACCTGCCGAGCCTTTGCCGACGAAACAAAGGGCGACTTTGACCTTTGCTCACCGGTTATGGCGGCACATCAGAAGTGCGTTCAGGGCAACGAGAAGATAATGTACTATCTTGCACAAATGGTGAGATATCCGTACGATTTCAAACAGCTCATCTATTCCTCACAGCTCGTTCAGGCGGATTGCATACGCTCAAATGTTGAGCATATGAGAAGAGCAAGGGGCAGATGTATGGGTTCTGCCTATTGGCAGGTGAACGATTCAAACCCTGTTATCTCATGGTCAAGTATCGACTATTTCGGCAGGTGGAAAGGTCTGCATTATTATGCAAAGCGTTTTTACGCTCCATGCCTTATCTCCTGCGACGATACCCATAGAAAAAAGCCTGTCCTTAACATATCCAACGAGCGAATGACAGCCTTTGAGGGCGTGGTAAAATGGACGCTGAGAAACAATAAAGCTGAAATTCTGCAAAGCGGAGAAAAATCCGTGAGCGTTCCGGCTCTTACCGCACAAAACGTCCTTACCATCGACCTTTCAGACGAGCTTAAAAACCGTACCGACCCTCGTGAAAAATATCTCGAATATTCCATTATGGAAAACGGCAAGGTGTTGAGCTTTGGCACAACCCTCTTTGTGCGCCCGAAAGAATTTACATTCTTAGAGCCTGCCATAACCTACGGCATATCAGAAAGCGAGGATAAATTTGCCCTGACATTCTGTGCCGAGAATTACGCCAAAAGCGTTTGCCTCAGCTTGAAGACCGCAGATTGCGTTTTCTCTGACAACTGGTTCGATATCCACGGAAAAGAGCCTGTTACCATAATGATAGACAAAGCCTCCCTCAGCAGAAAAATGACAGCGCAGGAGTTGTCCGAGGAGCTTGAGATAATGCACAATTAGGGCTGTGACACTATGTTGCCGGCATGGAAAATTTGATGTTTATAAACACGCAATGCTTGTGCTTTGCAAATGTACATATCAAGCTATCCTGCGTATAAGTAGCCTGAAATAAAATTTTAGGAGGAACTGCTTTGAAAGTAAAACTAAGCAAATACTTGAAGCCCTATGCACTGTTTGCGGTGCTGACACCTCTATCCATGGTGGGAGAAGTGCTGGGCGACCTGCTTCAGCCAAAGCTTATGTCAAAAATAGTTGACGATGGCGTGCTGGGTCAGGATATGGATCTTATCATAAGAACGGGACTTCTTATGCTCCTTGTTCTTATAGGCGGCGGAGCTTGCGGAATTGCGGCTTCTGCATTCGGTGGGATAGCTTCCCAAAGCTTTTCAAGAGATCTGCGTGTGGACGTTTTTAAGCGTGTCATGGGTCTTTCATTTGAACAGACCGACAAGTTCACAACAGGCTCATTGGTAACACGTCTTACAGCGGATATAACCTCTATCCAGCAAATGGTGGACTTCATGCTGAGAATGTTGGTGCGTGACAGCCTGCTGTTCTTCGGCGGAATAATCATGATGCTCACTCTGAACGTTCGCTTTGGAATAATAATCCTATGTGCCTTGCCTGTCGAGATAATCATGATGATAATAATTCTCAAAAAGGCAAACCCATACTATTCTATCGTTGCAAAACGACTAGACACCGTAAACTCTGTGGTTCAGGAGAACGTCACAGGCGCAAGAGTAGTAAAAGCCTATGTCAGAGAGGATACAGAAGAAAAGCGTTTTGACGATGCAAATATAAGCCTTATGGAATCAAACCTCCGTGTTCAGACCCTTATGGCTATCCTTCAGCCGCTTCTTATGATAATACTCAATCTGTCTGTTATTGCCGTTATAGTTATAGGCGGCTGGCAGGTGCAGGCACAAGCTATGAAGGTCGGCGAGGTCATGGCGGCTATCACATATCTTACTCAGGTCTTGCATGGCGTAATGATGATGTCTATGATGTTCCAGACCATCGCAAAGGCTTCCGCATCTGCAAATAGATTGAGAGAAGTCCTCGAAACTGACCCTGTTATAAAAAGCGGCAGCGTTTCCCTTTCAGATAAAACAGGCGGCACAGTGAGCTTTAAAAACGTTTCATTCTCCTATCCTGAAACCAAGGGCAGACCTGTTATCTCAGATCTTACCCTTGATATAAAGTCAGGCGAGAGCGTCGCCATACTAGGCGCAACAGGTTCGGGAAAATCCTCCCTTGTAAATCTTATTCCAAGATTTTACGATTGCACAGCAGGGGAAGTCCTTGTTGACGGCGTAAACGTCAAGGATTGCAAGCTTGACGAGCTTAGAAAGAAAGTTGGCATAGTCCTGCAAAAGAGCGAGCTTTTCTCAGGCACAGTTGAGGACAACATAAAGTGGGGCGACAAAAACGCTACCCATGAGGAGGTCATCTCCGCCGCACAGGCAGCTCAGGCTGACGAGTTCATTCAGAAGATACCTGCAGGCTATGAGGGTATTATAGCCGAAAAGGGTGCTTCACTGTCAGGCGGTCAGAAGCAAAGACTTTCTATCTCAAGAGCGGTACTAAAAAAACCTGAGATCCTCATTCTTGATGATTCCACCTCCGCCCTCGACCTTGGCACAGAAGCAAAGCTCCGTGCGGAGATAGACCGCAAAATGAACGGCACTACCCTTATCATAATCGCACAGCGTATCCAGAGCGTAAAATCATGCGACAGGATAGCCGTCCTCGACCACGGCAAGCTTTGTGCCTGCGATACCCATGAAAATCTATTAAAGACCTGCGAGGTATATCAGGATATCTACGCCTCACAGGTAAAAACGTCAGGAGGTGAAGTGTAATGCCTCCAATGCCTCCAATGGGACCCGGCGGAAGAAAACCGGGCGGACCGCACGGTGCAAGGCTCACAATGGAAAAGCCAAAGGACGCCAAGAACACCCTTAAAAAGCTTATCGGCTATATAGGCAGAAACAGATATCTGTTTTTCGCTCTTATCGGAGTAATGCTCATCATAACTCTGCTCAATCTTGCCGCACCGTCAATACAGCAGATAGCCATAGACTGCATTACCCTCACGAAAAAGAAAACAAGCGTTGACTTCGATGCGCTTGGCAAAACGCTCATAGGACTTGGGGCAGTTTATCTCCTGTCCTCTGTTTTCACCTATATGCAGGGAATATTCTCCGCAAAGCTTTCACAGTACACAGTAAAGACCATGCGTAAAGACTTGTTCTCAAGCCTTGTAAGACTTCCTATAAAATATCTCGATACCCACAGCCATGGCGATATAATGAGCCGTATGACAAACGACGTCGAGAATATCTCCACAACTATCTCTCAGTCTATAGGCTCGCTCATCTCAGGCGTGCTGACCATAGTGGGAACAGTTGTCATAATGCTTCTCTATTCACCGCTTCTTACCCTTATCTCACTGTCTACAGTGTTCCTTACCATATTCGTTTCAGGCGTACTCACAAAGTATATGAAGAAATACTTCATCAAACAGCAGGTGCTTCTTGGCGAGATAAACGGTGAAGTGGAAGAAATGGTAGTGGGCTATAGGACGGTCGTTTCCTATGGCAAAGAGCAGGACGCTGTTGACAAGTTTGAGAAAATGAGCAACAATCTGAAAAAATGCGGCATAAAAGCTCAGATATTCGGTGGTGTAATGGGTCCTTGCATGAACCTAATATCCAATTTCGGCTTTATCCTTATCGCTGCATTCGGCGGCTGGTTCGCAATAAAAGGCTTTATAACAGTGGGAACTATTCAGGCTTTTATACTCTATTCAAAACAGTTCTCACGTCCTATCAATGAGATTGCAAATCAGTTTGCAAATATCCAGACTGCAATAGCAGGTGCAGAGCGTATCTTTGAGGTCATGGACGCTGATAAGGAAACTGACGAGGGCAAGGCTGACTTTGAGGTGGAAAACGTCAAAGGCGATATCGACTTCAAGCATATCGACTTCTCGTACGTTCCTGAAAAGCAGGTGCTAAAAGACCTCGATCTTGAAGTAAAAGCAGGTCAGAAAATAGCCATAGTCGGTGCAACAGGCTCAGGCAAGACCACCATAGTGAACCTCCTCACAAGATTTTATCCCGTTGACAGCGGTGAGATAACCATAGACGGTCAGAGCATTTACGATATCCCGAAAGACAAGCTCAGACGTTCCATAGCCATAGTTTTGCAGGATACAGTGCTTTTTAAGGACACCATAGAGGAGAATATCCGCTACGGCAGAGAAAACGCCACCCTTGATGAAATAAAGGCGGCGGCAAAGTTTGCGAACGCAGACGAGTTCATAGAAAGACTTTCCGAGGGTTACGACACAGTGCTTGCCGAGGGCGGCTCAAACCTTTCACAAGGTCAGCGTCAGCTTCTCTCCATAGCAAGAGCAGTGCTTGCAGACCCGAAGATACTTATTCTTGACGAAGCCACTTCCTCGGTTGATACCAGAACTGAGATGCACATTCAGTCCGCAATGGTGGCTCTTATGAAAAACAGAACGTCCCTTATCATCGCTCACCGACTTTCCACTATCCGTGACGCTGATAAGATAGTCGTTATCGACGGTGGATGTGTTGCAGAGCAGGGTAGCCATGAGGAGCTTATCGCCGCCAAGGGCTGTTACTACAGACTTTATCAGACGCAGTTCTCAGGCGTTAAGACCTGATACAATGGTGTCTGGTAAACGTACATAGCCAATATCGTACATTCAAACAAATACGACGTCCCACTTCTTGATATTTCGTCAACCCACAAAACTTCGTGATAATTCAAACTTTTACACTCTCAAAATCGGGCTGTCGAGGGCGCCAGCCCCTACATGAAAATTGGCGGTCTTATCAAACAAATAAAGGCACAGGAAAACCTCTCCTGTGCCTTTTTTATGCGCAAAAAAAGACGGCTCTCATAAGAAAGCCGTCCTTAATGTTATCTGAAATATTACTTTGTAACAAGTGCAAGAGTATCTCTTGCAATGAGAAGCTCTTCGTTTGTTGGGATAACGTAAACCTTTGTCTTAGACTCGTCAGTGGAGATCTCCTTGAGTATTCCACGGCAGAGGTTTTTCTCAGCGTCAATGTGGATACCGAGGATATCGAGATTTGAGCAAGCAGCCGCTCTTACCTCAGGTGCGTTCTCACCGATACCGCCTGTGAAGATAACAGCGTCAAGACCGTTCATTGCAGCAGCGTATGAGCCTATAAACTTCTTGATCTGATAAGCAAATATCTCGCTTACGATAAGCGCTCTCTCATTGCCCTCACTTGCAGCAGCCTGAATATCTCTGTTGTCAGAGCCGATACCAGAAAGACCAAGGAAGCCTGACTTTTTGTTCATGTATTCTGTCATCTGGTCAGGTGTGAAACCCATTTTCTTCTCAACATAGTCAACAGCAGAAGGGTCAACAGAACCGCAGCGTGTGCCCATTACAAGACCGTCAAGAGGAGTGAATCCCATTGATGTGTCAACAGACTTGCCGCCGTTGATAGCTGTGATAGAAGAACCGTTTCCAAGGTGGCATGAAACTATCTTAAGCTCCTCGATAGGCTTGCCCATTACTCTTGCAAGCTCGCCTGAAACAAATCTGTGTGATGTTCCGTGGAAGCCGTATTTTCTTACATGAAGATCAGTGTAGCACTCGTATGGCAGACCGTAGAGATAAGCCTTTCTTGGCATTGTTGAGTGGAAAGCAGTGTCGAATACGACTACCTGTGGTGTGCCTGCTGGGATAACTGCCTTGCAGGCTCTCAGTGCAAGAGCGTGTGGGTGGTTATGTACAGGTGCAAGCTCAGCCAGTGAGTCGATCTGGTCGATAACTTCGTCTGTTACAAGGCAGGTCTCCTTGAATATCTCAGCACCCTGAACTATTCTGTGACCAACAGCTGATATCTCAGACATAGAGTCGATGACCTTTGTTTCGCCTGATGTGAGTACCTCAACGAGCTTTTCAAAAGCCTCAGTGTGAGTAGGGAAATTGCAATCCTCCTCGATGTGTCTGCCGTCGCCTGTCTTTGCGCTCACATGGCCGTCGATACCGATACGGTCGCAGTTGCCCTTTGCGATAACAGACTCGTCCTTCATATCCAGAAGCTGATATTTAAGTGATGATGAACCTGCGTTTACAACTAAGATTTTCATTGGAAAAAATCTCCTCCCGATTATAATATGTCAGATAACGGGCTTGACTTTAAGCCCATAATATCATATACTTATAGTATATCAATATTAATGATAAATTTCAAGAGCTTTTTTCATAAATATACATATTGCACAATTTTTTTACTAGGGCTTAACATATTAGTATCATAATTCGCAGTAAGCTTTTGAAAGACGGAATAAAATAAGCATAGGGTAGAAAGAGGAGTAAAAAATGAAAATTGCGGGAATAGTTGCGGAATATAATCCGTTCCATAACGGACACAAATATCAGATACAAGCCACAAGACAGGCTGGCGCAGAGGGTATCGTCGCAGTAATGAGCGGTGATTGCGTGCAGCGTGGCTCAGCGGCTGTTTTTTCAAAATATGACAGAGCACAGGCTGCTATAAGAAACGGTGCAGACCTTGTTATAGAATTGCCATGCCCGTTCTCATGCTCAAACAGCGAGGTCTTTGCAAGAAGTGCAGTAAGGCTTCTTGCAGGTCTTGGTGAGGACGTGGTAACGACCTTGTCTTTCGGCTGTGAAAGCGGTGATAAAAACGCTCTTGAACAGGCAGCGGAGATATCCGCAATGCTTGAAAACTCACAGCAGGTCAGAGAGCTTTTATCTCAGGGAAAGACCTACCCGCAGGCTATGTATGAAGCCTCCATAGGTCTTTATGGCAGAACCGCCGAAGAGATATTCTCCACGCCCAATAACGTTCTTGCAGTTGAGTATATAAAGGCGGCAAAGCGTATAGCCCCATGGCTAGTGCCTTATGCCGTAAAGCGTGAGGCTGTCGCACATGATTCTCAGGCAGAGTCTGGTAATTTCGCTTCGGCTTCTCATATAAGAGAGCTTATAAAAGAGGGCGGTGAGTGGCAGAGATTTGTTCCATATGATTTTGAGGGCTGTAAGCCGTCCTTTACCCGGCAGGCAGGCAGAGAAATGCTTTTCAAGCTCTGCACAGCTTCAAGAGAAGATTTTCTTGCCCTCCCTGACTGCGACGAACACCTTGCCAACAGATTTATGTCTGTCGTAAGCTCCTGCCCTGAAACTATGGATATCTTTGAACAGCGTATAAAGTCAAAGAATATCACCATGGCAAGAGTAAGAAGAATGGTCCTGCACCTTGTTCTCGGCATCAGAAAGGACGATATCAGACAAGTGCCATACGGCAGGATACTTGCCTTTAACCGCACAGGCACACGCATACTTGCGCAGGCTGAGAACAGAACTCTTGAGTATGATACCTCGCTGAAAAAGCTTGAGGATATCTCCGATTATGCAAAGCGTGTTGCTTTCCTTGAAAAGAACGCAGTAAGACTTAGAGAAACAGCGGCATATGGCAGATGCGTTTCAAACGAGTATACAAGAAAGATAACCATAACCTGAGATAAACAGGAGGGCGGAAAATGAGAAGAATGAAAGGTGCGGCAGGGCTTTTGACAGCTTTGCTCTTGGCTTTTCAGCTTTCGGCGCAGACTTTTGCACTTGCCAACGAGGATAACGGCATAAAAGTCGTTCCCGTAAACTTTACCCATAACGGCTATAGCTATGAGATAGAGGGCGTGGCCAAAAGCACAGAGGGTGACTATCAGATAAAGTCCCCTTCAAGACTAGCCGCCCGAAAGCTTCCATCCGCCTATGACCCAAGAAGCTTAGGAGAGATCACAACAGTAAAAGATCAGGCGTCAACGGGTGCTTGCTGGGCATTCTCAGCCCTTGCCTGTGCGGAGCAGGATCTTATCAAAAAGGGGCTTGAAAACCCCTCCGCAGAATTTTCTGTGCCTGCCTTGGTGCTGTCCTCAAATTCAGGCACAGCCACAGGTAAAGACGATTTTTCATCAGGGGGAAACTGGCTCTTCGCAGCTTCCGCCCTCGCAAATGGTCAGGGACTATGCTATGAGGATTACGAGCCGTTTTTAGAATCCGGCACAGAGAATATGATAGTTTCCGAAAATAAGAAAAGCGTCAGTGAATACAGGCTGAATTATGTCATGGAGCTTTCAAGCACCACGCAGGTGAAGCGTAAAATAATGGAGCTTGGAGCAGTTTCCGCAAGCTATTTTGCAGGAAATGGCTATATGAATCATAACAATACTGCCTACTATGATCCCGACGCCTCAAAAAACACTATCATAAATCATTCCGTCACAGTGGTGGGCTGGGACGATAACTACAGTAAGGATAATTTCAGATATAAGCCTGCCAATAACGGTGCATGGCTTGTGAAAGGCTCGTGGGGCGCAGATCAGGACAATGACGGCTTCTATTGGGTGTCCTATGACGAAGCCGAGTTCGGACAGTTTTGCTGCTATGACTTTGAAGAAAGCTGTGATAATACATATCACTATAGCAAAATGACAGGCTATGTTGTGAACGCAAGCAATGACGGCTCTGTTTACGGTGCAAATGTTTTCACCGCTAAAGCCGATGAAAAGCTTGATAAAGCAGGCTTTATGTATGTGGGCAAAACGGGCAGTGCGGATTACACCCTAAGCGTCTATACCGACGTTTCCGACAGCGACCCTATAGGCGTCCTTGAAACGCAGATAAGCGGCTCAGTGTCCGCAAACGGCTTTTATACAGTTGACTTTCCCGAGGATATCCTCCTTGAAGAGGGCGAGAAATATTCCATTTCAGTGAAATTCAGCGGCGACAGCGGCAGGGGATATCTCCTTGCAGAAAGCGACCGAACATCAAAGGCGCAGTCAGGGCAAAGCTATATTTCCCTTAACGGCAAATATTGGTCTGACGTTGGAGCAGATAAGACCGACTCTATAGGAAGCCTTTTTATCTATGCTTACACTGACGATACTGCAAAGCCAGATAAAAGTTCACTTGAAACCACCCTTGCGAAGTATGGTTCGCTTGCAGGCTGTGAAAGGGAAGCAAACAACGCCCGAACGGTGCTTGCAGACGAGAACGCTTCTAAAAATGATATCTCAAACGCACAAAAGCTCCTTATCTCCGCCGCAGAAGAACAGGACGAAGCCCTTGTTATAACCACAGAAGCCCAGTGGGAAAGCTTTGCAAAGCGTGTCAGCAGTGGCGAAAGCTTTGAGGGCAAGCTAGTCACCCTTGAAGCTGACCTTGACTTTGACGGAAAAACTATCTCACCCGTAGGCGATTCTGAAAACCCATTCATGGGCTATTTTGACGGCAACGGACACCTTATAAAAAACGCAGTTATCTCCTCAGGGGAGTATTCAGGGCTTTTCGCATACATAAAAAATGGTGCAGAGTTAAATAACATCTCTCTGAAAAACTGTATAGTGAAAGGCGATTACGCAGGTGGAATAGTGGGCTTTTATCAAGGAACAGCCATAAAAGCCTGCACCTTTGACGGCACAGTGTCAGGAGAAGTATATTCAGGCGGCGTCATAGGAAGACAATCCTGCGGTATCATAACAGAGTGTTCTTCAAACCTAAGGGAAAACAGCTCTGCACATACGAACGCTTTTATAGGCGGCAGGGATATTGCCGTTTCCGTTGTGAACGCATACGGCTGTTACAGCAATGACAGCGACAGCCTGGTTTCAAGCCTTTCTGCAAAAAATGCACTTTCCCAAGGGGCATATGCAATGAACACCTACGGGGAAAAGTTCAAGGACAGCGCAAAGTGGACAATGGACGGAACTCTTGTGCGCCAGACCTTATATAACGAGCAGGCTTCCCATAAGATAACATTCTCCGCTGTGGCACAGACCATAGAAGTCTGCACCGACTATGCAGGCAAAGCCGTGTTCCCGAATGTGAACGTTCAGCAGGGCTACACCCTCGGCTGGTATCGTAAAGGCGAACCTGTGAACAGCAACACAGTTTTCACAGAAAACACCACAGTTTCCGCAAAAGTCACCCCAAGTGACAAAGCAAAGATAGATTATATCCTTAACGGTGGCGAAAACAGCCCCCTCAACACTGATGAGCTTGGTGAGGGCGAAACCGCACAGCTTTCCGCCCCCACAAAAGAGGGCGCACAGTTTACAGGCTGGTATGCCGACCCACAGCTTGAGAGCGAGCCTATAACGTCCGTGAGCTTTTCAGACGGCTCAAAGACGCTTTATGCAGGCTGGAAAGCCAATACCTGCAATGTCGATTTCACCGATATAAACGGCACAGTTTTGTCATCTCAGACCGTAGAATACGGCAAAAGTGCCGATCCGCCCAAAGCACCGCCCATAAAGGGCAAACGCTTTACAGGCTGGGATAAAGACTTTTCAAAAGTCACAGCCCATATGACAGTGCAGGCGGTCTATACCGACAGAAAGCTTATAAAAGACTGCGAGATATCAGGCTTTAAAACACATATGACATTCACAGGCTATGAGCTTGCTCAAAGCAGTATAACGCTTTCCTATGGCGATATCACTTTGACAAATAATAAAGACTATACCATTGACTATGCCGATAATATAGCCGCAGGCAAGGGCAAAATGATAATAACAGGCATTGGCGGATACAGTGGCACTATAGCCAAAGCATTCGACATTTTTCCAAAGTCCGCCCAATTGACAAGCGTCTATTATGTTGATACGCTCTCCTACACAGGCAAGCCTATAAGACCTGACGTTATGGTAACGGACGGAGGAAAATTTCTTCTTCCTGAACATGATTATACTGTTTCCTATAGCTCAAATACAAAAATAGGCGTTGGGAAAATAACCATAAGCTTCATGGGCAACTATCAGGGTACGATAACAAAAACTTTTACCATTTATCCTGCAAAACAGGAGATACAATCTCTGCAAACAAGATATAAAGGCTTTTTTATCGACTTTGCTCAGAAAGGTTCAGCCACAGGATATGAACTGCAGTACAGTACACGCTCTGACTTCGCAGGTGCAAAAACCTTGATCATATCCTCAAACAAAACGGATAAAAAGACAGTTTCAAAGCTGACGGCAGGGAAGAAATATTATGTAAGAGTGCGTTCATATACAATAGTCAGCGGCAAGCGTTATAACGGCGCATGGTCTGATACAAAGAGCGTGACCACCGCAAAATATGATATTGCCAAAGCTAAGGTCGCAGGCATAAAAAACAAGTCTTTCACAGGCAAGAACATCACCCAAAGTATAACTGTCACATATTCGGGCAAGACCCTTAAAAACGGCACAGACTATACAGTGAAATATTCCCGCAATAAGAATATAGGCACAGCTAAGGTAACAGTAACAGGAAAAGGCTCGTATGGCGGAGTGATAACAAAGTCTTTTATAATAAACCCTGCAAAGCAGACCATACAAAAGCTCATGCCGGTGAAAAAAGGCTTTTATATAGACTATGCACAGAAAGGCTCTGCTACAGGCTATGTGATATCCTATGCTGAAAATATATCTTTCAGAGGTGCAAAGACAGTTAAAGTGACCTCAAATAAGACCGACAAAAAGACCGTAACAGATCTTAAAAGCCAAAAGACATATTTTGTCCGTGTGAGAAGCTATACAGCCACAGGTGGCAAGACCTACTTCGGACAGTGGTCTGATATAGCCAAAGTTTATACCAAATAATTATCCATGTTATCGGGAGGGATAGCAATGACCACAAAAACAAAGCTTGTAAAAAGAATATTCTCATCGCTCTTGACAGCCGCACTTGCAGTTCCAATGACGGCTCTCACTGCCCATGCAACAGGGGAGGCTTTCTTCTATCCGCCTAAAAACCCCGTCATGACCGATCAGCAGTTTGAAGTGTCCGTGACATTTTCTGCAGATTCAGAGATAGGAAGCGTTCAGGCAAATATCGCCTATGACGATTCCGTTATAGAATTTGTGTCAAGCGACAACGCCTCAGGCGGCGGAGGAGTTCTTACAGTAAACGGATTTCCTGATACCCCCTCTTCAGAAGTGGATTTCAGCTTTACGTTCAAAGGTCTGTCAGCAGGAAATGCAAATATAAGCCTGCAAAGCTGTCAGATATATTCCCCTGATTCAGAGCTTATCGGCTCGCCTACCGCCTATTGTGTCATAACAGTTGGAAGCGATAAGGTGGAAACCAAGACCGAAACAGAAACCACGACCACCACCGAAAAGACCACCACCACTACCACTAAGACCGCACCTTCAAACGGCATACCCGATAAAGGCATTCTTACAGCCCTGACAGTGGATAACGGCGAGCTTTCTCCTGCCTTTGCCTATAATGTCTATAACTATACAGTGAACGTTGACAATTCCGTTACCAATGTTGAGATAGAGGGAACAACAGCAAGCCCCTCTGATTATATATGGTATACAGGCACAAGCGAGTGTCAGGTGGGCGAAAATGTACGAACCATAACCGTCACAGACGTTGACGGCAACGCCACAACCTATACTGTCACCATAATCAGAGCCTCAGGCGGAGATGAACAGCAGACCCAGACCGTCCAAAAGAAAGACAGCTCCGATACTTCATCTGCCGTGTCCAAAAACGCAAATGTTATGGACCAGTATAAAAAGATGCTCAATACCGCCCTTGCTATCGTCCTTATTGTCCTTGTTATCGCACTTGTCGTAATAATTATCTGGATAAGAGGAAAGATCAAAGGCGGCAAAAAGGATAAATAAGTTCTGTGTAAAGAGATGATAAGCAGCCAAAAGTGGCGTATCAACGTGCTTTTGGCTGCTTGTGACAGCATTTTTCACTCTGCTTACACGAATACACATTTTTTTTACAAAAATCACACAAAAACAAGTATAATTTCGACACCTGCCAGAGTATAATGTGAGTATGCTGATGGTGATTCAGTTTAGAGAGTGGCTCCAATAGGGGCTGCTTTTTTTATGCTCCAAAAACTTTTTTCATGAATTCTTCTGTGGAGATGATCCCGCTGCGATTGTATCTGTAAAGACCAAAAAGGCAGTGTTCATCTTCTTTTTTTATTATATTGATTTTTTCCTCTACTCCAAGACTAGCCTCAAAACCCATGTTCTTTACGAGACGACTTGCACTTTCGCAGGTTATGCCGAAAGGATAGGTGTAAACGTTTGGCTGAAAGCCACAGTGTTCATCGCAAAGCGTTTGAAGCTTCGTGGTGTCGTTAAGAAATACCTTTCGGTAATCCTCGTAGCTTTCCCCCTCCAGCTGACCGACTCCACGCCTGCCCTCAAGATTGTGCATATCGTAAGAGTGATTGCATATCTCCACATGACCGCTGTCACGAAGCACCGAAACGTCCTGCCAGTCAAGATAAGAGTAAGCAGGATCAGGCTCAGCCTCCTCGCAGGCAGCGTCAGTGTAAGCCCCCACAATAGATACAGTGGCTTTCATATCGTATTTTTCAAGAAGCGGCAGAAGATATTCTCTGTAGTTGTAAGTGCCGTCATCAAAGGACAGTATGATAGGCTTCTCAGGCAGTTCGCCCCCACGCTTCACATATCTTATAACGTCATTTACAAAAACAGTAGTGTAGCCGTTCTGCTTCAGATAAAGCAGATCCTTTTCAAGCTCGATAGGCGTTATGACATACTCACCGCTGCGATCTTCGTTTTTTACGATGCTGTGATACATTATGATCGGAAGCTTTATCCCATCTGTTTTTTCTTCTTTTGCAAAGGTCGGCATAACAGCCACCGCCGCCAGCATAGAAAGTATAGCTATAACGCAAAGCATCACCCTTTTTCTTATCCTTAGACTTATGTACATATTTTATTTACCCCCTTTTTACCTATTTTTATTCACCTGCATATAATTAATTGCATCATAAATTCACAAAAAATATGCTTGTGGTACTTGAAATAATTGTGCAATTATGATATAATAAACACGTAATATCGCAGTGTTGTGTGCTGCGTTAAAAACAAGTTCATAAGGGGGAACTTTATATGAAAACGTTGCGTTCAAAGCTGCTTTTGGCAATGCTTTCAATCGCACTTATCATCACGGTGCTGCTCAGCTTGGTTTCCGTGTATTTTATAAACGTTTCTGCAAAGGATACGCTCAAAAGCACCGCTGAACCACTGGCTGTTCAGGCGGCTAAGAATTTTGACTCGACGATCAGCTCTTATACGAATAATATAGTTTCGACCGTAAAGTCTGATTCTTTTTTAGGGGCAAAAACTGACGCTGACAGACTAAAGGCGGTAAAAAGTGGCTTTGCAGACAACACAGGCTTCTATCTGAATTTTACAGTTTATGACGGCAATGGCATTGTGCTTGCAACAGATAATGAAATGGTATCGTCATCAGTTGAAAAGGAGCACATCATAAGCGCTTGCGAAAGAAGCTCGGCCTATATAACCGATATATATACCTTTGGCGGTAAGAATTATTTTTCTATACTTGCTTCAACAAAGTCTGGCAACACAGAACAAAAAGTCGCTTGTATTACCATTCAGAGCGATATGCTTATCAATGCTCTTAATGAATATACCTTCGGAAAATCCGGCTATGTTTATCTTGTTGGTAAAGACGGAGAGATCCTTCTTCATAAGGATACAGATCAGATAGGTAAAAATGCCCTTAAGATCGGTAAGAAAGATGAAGAATATACGGAAGTGACAAATGCCGTTGAGAAAATACTTGCAAATAATAGCGGTACAACAGAGTATAAATTTAAGGATAACAATTATATCGTGGGCTATTATGGTTCGTCATATTTTGACGGTACTGTTGTCATGGTTACAAATGTTGCCGACTTCACCACTGCAAGCTCCAGCGCACTTACTAATATCATTGTAATGGGCGTTGTGCTTATGTGCCTGACGGTGCTGTTCTCTCTGCTTTTTGCAAAGAGGATAACAAAGCCTATCATTTCTACCACAAACAGACTTCGTTCTCTCGCACAGGGTAACCTTACCGATCCTGTTGACGTGTGGTATTCAAAGGACGAGCTTGGCGTCCTTTCAAACTCTCTGGAAGAAACTATCGTCTGCCTCAGACAGTATATCAACCTTATCACAGTGGCTCTTACCCAGATATCCGAGGGTAACCTTTGCCACAGAATGGAAGGTACTTTCAAGGGCGACTTCTATAAGATAAAGAGTACGTTTAACGAGATACTCGACTCTCTGTCTGATACCTTTGCTTCTATCAATATGTCAGCTGAGCAGGTGAACTCAGGAGCGGTTCAGGTGTCAAATATCGCACAGTCTGTATCACAGGGTTCTACACAGCAGGCTTCTGCGATCGAGGAGCTTTCCGCTACTCTCAGCGATGTTTCAAAGCAGATAACTCAGAACTCTGAGGACTCTAAGAACGCTTATAATATCGTACTTAAAAATACCGAAGCCGTTGACAACTGCAACAGCGATATGGGCAACATGGTAAATGCCATGAATGCTATCCATACTGCTTCCGATGAGATCTCAAAGATAATCAAGGTCATTGACGAGATCGCATTCCAAACAAATATCCTTGCCCTTAACGCCGCCGTAGAGGCCGCAAGAGAGGGTTCAAAGGGCTTTGGCGTGGTAGCAGACGAGGTAAGACGTCTGGCATCAAGATCAGCCGAAGCCGCAAAGCAGACCGCTTCACTTATCGAAAACCAGTCTGCCGCCGTTTCAAAGGGCTCTAAGATAGCCGAAGAAACCGCTGATTCACTGAACAATATCGTAAGTAATTCAAATACTATGAGGGATCTCGTAAAGAACATTTCAGACGCTTCTGAGGCACAGGCGGAAGCGATCGTTCAGGTAAATACGGGAGTAGACCAGATATCAGCCGTTGTATCAGCCAATACCTCGACTGCAGTCGGTTCAGCTTCCGCAAGCGAAGAGCTTTCAAGCCAGTCGCTCATACTAAAGAATATGATAGCACGTTTCAAACTTAGCGAGAACAGTGAAAAGGATAAGAAAGAGCATCAGACTTCAAGATTCACATATATTGATGATGAGCCGGAAAGCGAAGCTACCCCTGAGGAAACTCAGCAGGATATCACTCCTTCCGACGAAGCCGATATAGAAGATTTCAGCACAAGCGATAAGTATTGATATCGTTGATAATGATAGAATTTCATTGAAAGGACTTGGTAAAATGAAGAAAAGAATAGGCATACTCACAAGCGGAGGAGATTGTCCGGGACTTAACGCAACTATCAGAGGCGTTGCAAAGGCTTGCTATGAAAAGTTCGGCGAAGACGTCCAGATAATCGGCATAGAGGACGGCTATTATGGGCTTATCAATAATATGTGCAAGGAAATGAAGCAGTCTGATTTTTCTGGTATCCTTACCACAGGCGGAACTATTTTCGGCACAAAGAGAACGCCTTTCAAGAAAATGCAGGTCATCGAAGAAGATAACGTGGATAAAGTAAAGGCTATGAAAGAAACCTATAAAAAGCAGAAGCTCGATTGCCTGCTCACCTTGGGCGGCAACGGCACTCATAAGACCGCTAACCTCCTTTCAACCGAGGGACTTAACGTTATCGGACTGCCAAAAACTATAGACAACGATATCTGGGGCACAAGCGTGACATTCGGTTTCCATACCGCAGTGGATACCGCCACAGACGTTATCGACAGGCTTCATTCTACTGCCAATTCCCACGGAAGAATACTCGTTGCAGAAATAATGGGCAATAAAGCCGGCTGGCTCACCCTCTATTCAGGTATCGCAGGCGGTGCAGATATGATAGTCATTCCTGAAATACCATATGATATCGAAAAGCTTGCCGCTGCCTGCGAAAAGAGAGAATCAAAGGGATTTTCTATCCTCGCTGTAGCTGAGGGTGCTTTTGATAAAGAAGAGGCAAAGCTTAAAAAGAAGGAAAGAGCAAGACTCCGTGCAGAGCAGGGCCTTACAACTGCTACCCCTAGAATTGCAAAGCAGATCGAAGAGCTTACAGGCAGAGAAACAAGAGTTTGCGTTCCTGGTCATATGCTCAGAGGCGGCAGCCCGTCAGCCTATGACAGAGTGCTTGCCACAAAGTTCGGCGTCCATGCCGCAGAGCTTATCGCAGCCGATAAATACGGCTATGCAGTGGCAATGATAAATGAAGTTGTGTCAGAAAACCCACTTTCAGAAGTTGCAGGCAAAACAAAGTTTGTCCCTGCCGACCACCAGCTCGTCAAGACCGCAAAGGCTCTGGGCGTCGCTTTCGGTGACTGATAAGTGCAAAACAAAAGCGGCGCAGCCTAAACTGTACCGCTTTTTATGTTTGTTTCCGTAGCGGCGATCTGAGGTCGCCCACCTGATCTCCGACAAATCATATGCTTGCCACAAAACCTATAACATAAGAAAAGCTCCGCCTTTCCTGCGGAGCTTTTCTTGTATCTATCTTAGCCAATAAGCCAATCATACATTTCCTGATATTTGTTAGCAGAAGCCTGCCATGAGAAATCCTGTGCCATTGCAGATTTGATAAGTCCGTTCCATTCGTCACGTCTGTCATCAAATATGTACTTTGCGAACATAACAGTGTTGTACATCTCGTGTGCATTGTAGTTTGCAAAGCTGAAACCAGTGCCGGTCCTCTCAAACTGATTGAACGGCTGAACAGTATCTCTCAAACCGCCAGTTTCACGAACGATAGGCAGCGTGCCGTAACGCAGTGACATAAGCTGTGAAAGTCCGCATGGCTCGAAAAGGGACGGCATAAGGAATGCGTCAGCGGAAGCGTAAATGCGGTGGCTCATTTCCTCGCTGTAGTAAATGTTAGCGGAAACCCTGTCAGGATACTTGCCTGCAAACCAGCGGAACATATCCTCATACTTCTGCTCGCCCGTGCCAAGCACAACGAACTGTATGCCCTGTTCGCACATTCTTTCCATCATGTATGCAATAAGGTCAAAGCCCTTCTGATCTGTCAAACGGCTAACAATGCCTATCATAAAGCGATTGTCGTCCTGCGCAAGACCAAGCTCAGCCTGAATTGCTCTCTTGTTGTGTATCTTCTTCTCAAGCACGTTGTCATAATTGTATCTTACAACAATGTTCTTGTCCGTGTCAGGGTTGTAATCAACGTAGTCGATACCATTTACGATACCACGAAGATCGTTAGCCCTTGCCCTCATAAGTCCGTCAAGACCCTCACCGTAGAACTGAGTCTTTATCTCCTCTGCGTATGTGTTGCTGACAGTTGTGATAGCGTCAGCATAAACAAGACCGCCCTTGAGCATATTTCCGTCAACGCCCGTTCTCAGCTTGTCGATAGTGAAGTAGTAGTCAGACAGACCGGATATCCTCTTGAACTGCTCAACTCCGTCATTTCCCTGGAATTTCAGATTGTGTATAGTCATAACGGTCTTTATGCCGCGGAAGAAATCTCCCCCTGCAAAGCTGTCATGAAGATATACAGGTATAAGACCCGTCTGCCAGTCGTGACAGTGTATAACATCAGGACGGAAATCAAGAAGCGGCAGAGCAGAAAGCACAGCTCTGTCAAAGTACATGAACTTTTCTATATCCCAGTGATGCTCAGTGTAAGGCTTGTCACCGGTGAAATAATGTTCGTTGTCGATAAAATAGAACGTAACGCCATCATAAACGCATTCAAGCACGCCCACATATTGGCTCTGACCTGCAAAGTCCATGTAGAAATGCGTTTTGTACTGCATCATGTCTTTCCATTGCTGTTTCATGCAGGAATATTTAGGAAGAATTACTCTGACATCATAATACCTCTTGTCAAAGCACTTAGGCAGAGAGCCAACAACGTCAGCAAGACCGCCTGTCTTGATAAACGGAACACACTCCGAAGAAGCGAACAAAACTTTTTTCATATTCAAGTTATCCTTTCCAACTTAATTCTTGAATTTTCAGGGCAATAATTATCGCTATTGCCAATGTGTACATAACAATTATAACACTTTTTGTTGAAAACGTCAAGAGCAAAACCTCGTTTGCACCATAAAAGCGTGTAGTGCTACAATAGATATTGGACAAAATTAAGAAAAAAGAAAAGAGAGATAGACAAAAATCTGATAAAATAAAGTTACCACACCAAATTCAAATCAGAAAGGAAGCCTATCTCTCATGAATAGTATAACACAAGATATGAAGTTTCGTCAATCCTTAATGAATTACGCAAAGAAATATGGAGTGAGCCGAGCGAGCAGAAAATACAATAAATCACGTTCATATATATATTTCTGGCTGAAACGCTGGGACGGAAGTGTGGAGTCCCTTGCAGTTAAATCACGCCGACCGCATCATCATCCCAATGAGCATACCAAGGAA
>CDZE01025433.1_pt1 | contig 148417 bp, 112 predicted proteins | sample 557341 | NCBI WGS metagenome assembly CDZE01 (sample SAMEA3182109, study PRJEB8094) | gut metagenome | biome: human; feature: gut; material: Stool; isolation source: human stools | place: Canada | collected 2013-04-23
GATATAATGGATGTCACGATGAAGGAGCTTTTCAATTTTCCGGCAGGAATAGACGTTGTTCATATAGGCATAGAGAATGACCTTGAGCATCATCCTGGGATGGTAAGGGCTGCGGCCGCATTCCTTATACAACTTCCTGAAACTTTCAAGGTTCAGGCTCTCAACCAGAGCGTCAACCATCCGAACTGGATCATGCTCTGCAATATCCTCGTCAATTCTTTGAGGAAAAAGCACTGTTTGGTTGGAATTATAAGGACGAAAATGTATCTTTGTCATAGTGAAAATCTTATGCCTAAAGATACAAAATCTTTAGGTAATAACAAAGCCCCAGCTTGTGAAAGTCGGGGCTTTGTGCTTAAAAAAAAGAAGGTGCGCATTTTGACACACCTCCCTCTTTTTAGTATCTTCACATGAAGGAAGAACTCTGTGCCTAAACTCGTATTATCTCCCCACTTTCTCTTTATACTCCGTCGGCGTCATCCCCACCTGCGCCTTGAAACATTTGCTGAAATAACGCGGGTCATTGATCCCGACCATATATGAAATCTGCGTCATATTAAACTCTCCGGTTTCAATCAATTGTGTAGCACGTTTAATACGGATTTCTTTGATAAACTCGATAGGCGCTAATCCGGTAAGCGTTTTCAGTTTCTTGAAGAATACCGAACGACTGACAGCCAGTTCGCGTACCAAATCATCCACCACCAACTCGCCATTATCCATGTTCTGCTCCATTAGTTCCACCAATTTATCCATAAACTTACGATCGTTAGGAGACATATCGGGAACAGCAGGTTGTACTTCCTGCTCCGGTTCAGTCCTGTTTTCTTCTCTTGATTCCCCCTCTGCCGATATAGGCAGATCTTCAGGAACAGCAGCCATGTTGATATGCATCAGGCTATCGCGATAGAAACTTTGCAGTTTCTTGCGCTGTATCAACAAGTTTTCTACACGGGCTTGCAGATAGGTGGCACTAAAAGGTTTCGTGATATAGTCATCTGCACCGTACTCCAGTCCTTCTAATTTGCTTTCGATAGTAGTCTTGGCAGTAAGCAGAATAATAGGTATATGGCTAGTCATCATATCCGCACGCAGTTCACGTGTCATTTCGATACCATCCTTTTCAGGCATCATCACATCACTGATAATAATATCCGGCAAATACTTCAACGCTTTACTCCAGCCTTCCATTCCGTCGGCCGCCTCCACCACCCTGTATACCGGAGTAAAGATGCTGCGCAGAAACTCACGCAACTCCTGATTATCTTCGACTAACAACATTAACTCTTTAGAAGTATCTTCCGCTAACGGTTCTTCCTCCGAAGACGATTTCTCAAACTCCGGACCAGCTGCCGTTACAAGAGTTTCAGATTGAAGCGATGCATTGGCAATGTCCACCACCTGCCCCATTCTTACCGGAGCTTCCGCATCGTCAAGGATAAATTCGACTTCTTCGTCATAATGTTCTTTCCCTTTCAGGAAGTCAACCTTGAAACAACTCCCTTCTCCCAAACGGCTGTCAACGGAAATTGTAGCCTTATGCATCTCCACAAGTTCCTTTACCAACGAAAGCCCGATGCCCGTACTAGCCTGATTGAAAAGATTCTTATCCACCAGATTCTCGAAGCGGACAAACAACGACTTCTTCTTGTTTTCCGCAATACCGATTCCCTGGTCCTGTACACCGATCGAAACGGTATTCTCATCTTCACGAATAAAAATCGTAATCATCTTGCCGTTCGGCGTATATTTGAAAGCATTGGAAAGCAGGTTAAACACAATCTTTTCCAACTTATCCACATCCACCCAAAGAAACAAATGCTGTTTCTCCGTCTCAAACAGGAAATCAATCCGATGTTCCTCGGCTACGGCTTCGAAATTATCCATGACCTTACGGACAAAGGACACGACATCCACACGTTGCACCTGCATCTTCATCTTCTTGTTCTGAATCTTGCGGAAGTCCAGAATCTGATTGACAAGACGAAGCATACGGTTAGTATTCCTCTCTACCACCACCAACTGTTCACGGACGTCCTCCGGTAACTTATCATTCTTCAAGACTTGTTCAACGGGACCCGCAATCAGCGTCAGCGGCGTACGAAGTTCATGGGAAATATTAGTGAAGAAACGCAGCTTTATATCCGAAATCTGCTGTTCTATGGATACCTCATGCTTCAACCGATAAATAGTAAACAGGATATAAACTGCCACAAGAATGATAACTAGAATCAACAGCACATAGAGTACGTATGCCACCGGAGTTTCCCAAAACGAGGGAAGAATGACAATATCCAGCACACGTTCATTCTCTACCCACACACCATCACTGTTTGTAGAACGGACACGAAGCACATACTCCCCTTTCGGAAGATTCGTATAAGTCACACTACGTTGCTTGTCGGCAAAGGTCCATTGTTTTTCAAATCCGTCCAAAATGTAGGCATACTGCACATTCTGCGGATTGGTATAATCGAGCGCTGCAAACTGTACAGAGAAGATATTCTCATCGTGCGAAAGCACCAGCTGCTCCGTATCATCAATATCTGCCTGCAACAACGATTGTTCCCCGGGCACAACATCCTCATTGGCTACTGTTAATTTAGAAAACACGATCGGAGGCACATAACTACTCTTACGGATAGAATCCGGGTTGAAGATAAAAACCCCTCCACTGGCACCGAACAGCATATTGCCTTTCGCGGTCAATGTGGAAGCCGCCTCACTAAAACGTACTGGGAAAGTTATACTACGCTCATCATAACTTTCAAACCGTTCTTCGGAGGGGATGAATTTACAGATTCCATTCTCCGTACTAATCCATAAGTTCTGTTTATCGTCCTCGCGAATGGAAAGCAGTACATCCGAAGGAAGCCCGTCCTGCACCGAGTAAGACTTAAACGCCCCATGTCCGTCTTCACTGATAGAGATCAGTTTGTTGAGTCCGCCACCAAAGGTAGCCAGATAAAGTTCCTTATCCGTAGTGGGGATAATCCAGTGCACATCATTGTTACTCAAACTTTGTGTATCGTTCGGCATACGGGAGAAGTGATAGAACTGTACATCTTCCGGTTTCTCGAAATTCTCGTCAAAGGCTACGGCACCCGTCGTCGTTCCCACCCACAAACGGCCGTTATTGTCGGAAGTGATAAAACGAGCCTTGTAGCAGGGATCAATAGGATAACCTTTCAAATGGTTACGGTGATTGATAAACAAAACCTTTCCGTCCTCATTCTCCGTGAGATAATTGATACCACTGGCAAAGGTAGCCGCCCAGATTCTCCCGTTATGATCTTCGTACACACAATACACATTGTTATCGCTCAAGCTATACATATCATCCTCTTGGTGAAGATAACGGGTCAGCTTGTACGACATTCCCGAAGGAGAGGTTGCCTCGACACGGATCAGCCCGTCACCTTTTGTCGCAATCCAGATCACTCCTTTCGAATCCTGAATGATAAAATAGGCTGTTCCCTTCACGGGAGTGCCGACAGTGGAAATTATGCCGTTTTCCGTCAGATATCCCTTATAAGTTCGATCGGCGTCATATATACGAAGTATACCGTCCTTCACACCGACCCAGAGATTCCCCTGTTTGTCTTCACAGAGGGCACGTATCTCATTATGCAGTGATTCATATTCCTGCGGTACGGGAGTCATCATCGAAAAAGGAACATTACGGTAAGTCACCTTTTCCAATCCCTTGGAATGGGTACACATCCACAAATTCCCTTGTTTGTCGGAGAAAGCCGAGTGAATCTTATTGGAGAAACGCCAGTCACGGCTGCCCAGTCCGTTATAAAAAGGAACCAGCCGCTTCTTCTGAGGATCAAAATATGAGAAACCACCTCCATACGGGTGTACCCACAGATAGCCGTTCACATCCTCATGGATATGAAAAGCAGGACGCGAACGTTCAGGATTACTATATTCAATAAGAATCTGCTCACGCGTCACTACTCCGGTAAACGGATTGAAATGAGCTACCACACCCGGTTCTTCCTGTTCGAACCAGACTTCCGAAGAACGGTCTACATAAGCCGATAGAATGGGTTTGGCAGGTAACTCCTTGCAAGTCAGAAATGAATAGTGTACCGATGCTTTCGTTTTCAGATTACAGGTAAAGAAACCGTCCGAATCCGTAGTGATGACCGACATATCCGGTGCAACCGTATGAATGGAGGTGATCCGCCCTTTGGTCGGAAGTTCGAGCAATACAAATTCTCCGCTTCCTTTCTGATATACCCAGACACGTCCGTGGTCCGAAGCAAAGCAAATATCCTCATCACGTTCCTGCACGGCATAGAAAGCCTGGTTCATTCCGCTAAGCTTTCCTTTGGTTTCCGTAAAATAAGAAACAGGTTCTTTGTCTCCTGGACGAATCATGCCCAACCCGTTGTCTGTCAGCAGCCAGTCATTACCGGCTTTGTCCTGATGTACTTTAAACACATGTAAAGAGGGAAACAATTCCGTCTTATTGGAATAAATATCCCATGTCAGCCGATGATTCTCGTCGGGATGAGTCAGAATGCGAATCGCACCGTCGTTTTCCGTCAGCAGCCAGACAGTTCCGTTCGGCATTACTTCAATGGTATGTACATTGAATGCACTCCCCTCCTCACCGGCTGCGGGCACTTGCTCGAAAGTTTCCGTTTTCGGATCAAAGCGATGAACGCGGTTGTCATAGGTCAACAGCCAGAGAAAACCGTAACGGTCTTCATACATACGGTCCGCCCGATTATTGGTCAGACTGATGTAATTTCCCTGTCGTGCCTTGTAAGTTTTGAAAGTGTACCCATTAAAACGGTTAATACCATCCCAGGTGGCAAACCAAAGATTGTCTTTATGGTCCTGAAGAATGCTCATGACTGTATTTTGCGACAGTCCGTCCTCAGTAGAGTAATGGGTGAAAAAGCAATGCTGCTGTGTATGTGCCGTGAACACAATAGCTAGCAGGAGAATCACTGAAAGTAAAGTTTTCTTCATCATATCACTCGGTTCTGTGGCGTAAAGATAGAAAAATAACAGGATTTTAATACTATCTTTACCAGCTATTTAGCAGAAACAGGTTATTCAATAAAACAAGTTTTCAGTTTCAGGCATAAGAGTTCAACGTTTTACATCTAACAGATGATTTCCGTTTTTTACCGGATTCCACCCGTCATCACCGGCCAGCACTGTTTCTATCTCATATCCTTTAAGAGTTTTCAACTGATGGGAGAAAGCGGCACGTGCCTTCGGATTGGCACCTTCGCCACGACTGTCATACTCTGCATAAAAAGCAGTTTTCTCGTTTTCCTTCTTCCCCCAGTTGTTCCAGCCTTCGGGAAGGACGTGCTGTCCCAGTTCGCAACGGACAAATACGGCTTGGGCATACGGACGCCAGGGACGGGAGAGATATACTTTCTTCGCTTCAGGTGATGCGGTGAGCTTACAATCATAGAAGACGTAGCCATACTTTTTCCCTTGGTCGGTAGAAGGTGCGGTCACATAGCCGTCCCGTTTGCTGTGAATGTGGCAACGGTTAAAGACAGCCGTAGACCAACCGAAAATGAAATCAACTGTTCCTTCGATGTAACAGTCCTCATAATATTGACGACTTTGCTTGCCGTAAGTATAGAGGGTATCCTGAAAACCTAAAAAGCGGCAGTTCTTGAAGAAGGCACGGTCGGCGGAGACAAAGCAGGCAACTGCCTGCCCGACGGGACCGGCGGAGTTCTCAAAAGTGATATTCTCTGCATAAAAGTCCGGTGCATAAATGTAGCAGCTCGATGAACCGGAAGTTCCCATGTTCTCGCCAAATACATTTTTCTTGTTGGCGAAGTCGTCATTGGTCAACGTCGCGCCTTCTTCTCCGATCAAGGAGACATTAATCTTGCTTTCGGGGATGATAATCTTTTCTTTATAAGTACCTTTACGTATCAGAATCGTGGTGCGGATGTTCTTACGGAAATCGGGAACCGCATTAATCGCTTCCTGAACGGTGAAGAAATCACCGCTTCCGTCTTGTGCCACCACGTAATCATAGTGGCGGATATATGGTGCCAGTTCCGGAACTGCTTTGCCGATTGCCTCTACTGCCAACCCGGCAATCACACGTGCACCATATACATTCAGATGAGTATTGTCTTCGCGGCCTTTCGGGAAGGCGGGAACCTGATCCGGTTCGACGAACATGAACAGTTTCTTTGACTCTACCGGACCGAGTCCTTCCACCAAGTCGTGTGTTATCTTATTCATATCAATAAATGCAACTCTGAGTTCTTTCGCCACATTACGCGGAGAATCCAGATAAGCTCCGTGAGTATCGAATAAAACGGTTCCTTCTTTGGGCGGTTCACTTTCCCCCGGTGTCCGGCGGACATCTTTTGAAATGGAAGTGTCCTTAGGCTGAACAAAGTTACGGCGGACAATGGAATTGAACAATACGGGGATTCCCCCTTTGGCTCGAGTCTCGTTCACGTAGCGACGAAGATGATCATCGAAGGTGGTTCCGGGATCGGTATGGCGGGTGGGATCAGCTTTTTCATCATTGTGCCCGAACTGGATAAAGACATAATCTCCCTTTTTCACCTTAGAAATGACTTTTTCCCAGCGGCCTTCACTGATAAAACTTCTGGAACTTCGACCATTGGCAGCATGATTATCTATCCTGATATCCTCGGAGAAGAATCCGGGAAGTACCATTCCCCAGCCACGTTCGGGATTTCCTCCGTCCAGTTTCTTATTGGCCATAGTAGAATCTCCTATCATAAAGACAGTTACGACCGGTTTATCCGCACGAAATGCGGAACAGAGGATAAAGGCTGCTACCAGTAATCCTATCATTTTAGCCCCTAGTGTTTTCATATTCTTCACGCTCTTTTAGTTCTTCTTCGTTTTATCTGCCACCTGCAACATTTTGTCTTGCACCTGAACAAGTTCAGTTTCAAGGCTCTGAAACTTTAGTTTCAAGCGTTAGAAACTCTAGTTTCCACACGCAGAAACTCCAGTTCCCACATAGAGAAACTACAGTTTCCCCGCCTCGGAACCTGGATTTCGAGCTTAGGAAACAAAAGCTTCAAGCTCCCCAACCGATCGGACATCTTATCTGTTCCTATTTATAAGGATACCAATTGCTATCTTCTTTAAAGATATTCTCCGGTGTATACTTCAATACTTCTTTCTTTGTAAGCTGTTCGGCCCATGCCACACGTCCTTCAGTCTTTGCGCCTTCGCCCGTATTGCCAAATTCGGCATAACGGGCTGTTTTTTCATTCTCCGGATTCTTCCAGTTGTGCCAACCTTCGGGACGGATATGGTTTCCAAACTCACAGTTAATAAAAGCTGTCGCTGCATACGGACGCCACGGACGGCCCAGATAGACCTTTTTCACTCCCGGAGCAGCAGTCAGCTTGCAATTCTTGAAGACATAGCCAAATTCTATATTTTGAGGAGTAGAAGCGGCAGTGATATACGAATCACGTTTGCTATGCAGCTCACAGTATTCGAAAAGTGCAGTGGAAGGTCCGAAGATAAAGTCGGTAGTACCTTCGATGTAACAGTTGGTAAATAAGAGCCGTGCCCCTTCCGAACCGGTATAGATAGTGTCCTGATTTCCCAGAAAACGGCAGTTTATGAACATCAGCCGGTCACCCTCGGTATGAAGTGCCACGGCCTGTCCCAAAGGAGCCGCATTATTTTCAATCGTTAAGTCCTTGAAAGTAATATCGTTGCCCGATACCTTGACGGTGTACGTGCGGAATGTTCCCATTTTGTTAATATTGGCATGGTCGTCGTAGGTGATAATCGTATTTTCGGCGCTTTCGCCTACCAACTGAACGTTCTTGACCCAAGAGGGAATTACCAGCTTCTCTTTATACGTGCCGTTCTTGATATAAATTGTCACCGTGTAATCCATAAAAGCGCGGACCGCTTCCACTGCTTCCTGAATATTGCGGTAATCTCCTGTCCCGTCGCGTGTGACGACCAACGTATCTTTGCGCTGCTGTTGTTGCGAATAAACTGCCGTCTCTCCTACACCAAGAAAGAGAATTAGCAATATCCCTTTAAAAATAGTCCCTTTCATCGGCATAAATTACTTTTGTAAACGTTCATATTCCAAGCTAGCCATGATAAATGGCCCCACAACTTTGGGGTCGTTATTACGGATTGTTTCATTAATATAATAGTCGTAATCACCGGAACGATATACTTTTCCTCCCAACCCGGCTACTGCACAAGCCTTGGTTATGGTTACCAGGCCGTTCCTATCCACTTCGATAAAATTATCAAGGAAACCTTTATAGCCCTTCAACGCTACATCCAGATAAGATTTATCAATATATCCCTTGCGGACAGCCTTAAACAAGGAGTAGATAAACATGGCGGAACAGGACGATTCGACATAGTTTCCTTGATCTCCGCTTCTATCCATGACCTGATACCAGCCTCCGGTTTTCGGGTCTTGCAGTTTCTTTACCTGCACAGCAATATTATTCAGAATAGCAAGCAGCGAATCCCTCCCTGCTTCGTGCTTCGGAATAAAATCCAGCGCATCTACCAACGCCATGGCATACCACCCCATAGCACGTCCCCAGCAGTGCTTCGACTGCCCCGTGACCGGATCCGCCCAACGTTCGGTGCGACTGACGTCACACGCATGACGGTAAAGTCCGTTTTTCGGGTCGTAAGTATGGCGGGCGCAAGTGACAAACTGGTTAATTATATCCGCATAGTCTTTCGGAAGGTTGTTGCGGAATGCATATTCTGCATAAAAAGGAGCTCCCATGTAAAGTCCGTCCAGCCACATCTGATGCGGATAAATTTTCTTGTGCCAAAAACCGCCATCATCATTACGGGGCTGTCCTTCAAACTGGCTGTAAAGCAGATCGAGCGCTTTCTTGTATTTCGGATCTTTGGTTTGCTCATAAATACGGAAAAGAATTTTCCCGGAATTGATGCGATCCAGACTGTAATCGGTTAATTTATAGGCGGTAATCGTTCCGTCGGCGTGCACCATTGTATCTGCGTATGCAATGGCGTAGTCGCGGATTTTCTTGTCACCATACGTATCATAGACATCAAGCATGGCTCCCAATTCAAGACCGTGACAATAATCCCACTTTAGCTTGGGCTGAAAGTCGAGTTGCCAAGATTCCGGGCAACGGATCATTTCTGATTGAGTCATTCGTACAGACCAGGGGAGTTTCTTATCTACCTGCTGCGCCGACATCGAGGGAATGATTGCAGCCAGTGTAAGCAATATAAAAAGAACAGATGCAAGGGTTCGTCTCATGGTTTGTTATTTTAAGGATTCAACATACTTGTTTTTCACGCTACGAAAGTAGTGTATTTCTTCCAAACCGGATAGGAATTTTTAATCAACTAGGTGCATTTTTTGTTTTTCGTGTACGGAAACGACTATTTTTGTGCACGCAAACGTCAAAAATGTCCATTTTTGATGCAATATCTGATAAATTAAGAGTTTCGTTTTGGAAGAAAGCAAAAAAGGTCTTACTTTTGGCACGGTTTAAAACTAATGCCCTCTGGGGAAACACAGTAAATTATCATTAAAACAGAGAAAAATAGAACAGAATGGAAGAAGTATTTAAGTACATTATCGGTCTTGGAGCGGCAGTAATGATGCCGATCATTTTCACGATTTTAGGAGTATGTATCGGTATTAAACTTCCCAAAGCGCTCAAGAGCGGTTTGTTGGTTGGTGTCGGTTTCGTTGGTTTATCAGTAGTGACGGCATTGCTAACCAGCAGTCTGGGTCCGGCATTAAGTAAAATGGTTGAAATCTACGGATTGGAATTAGGAATTTTCGACATGGGGTGGCCTTCTGCTGCGGCGGTAGCTTACAATACCTCAGTCGGTGCTTTCATCATCCCTGTTTGTCTGGGAATTAACTTATTAATGTTGCTGACTAAAACAACCCGTACCGTCAATATCGACCTTTGGAACTACTGGCACTTTGCATTTATCGGCGCTATCGTATACTTTGCTTCCGACAATATCTATTGGGGATTCTTTGCAGCTATCATCTGCTACATCATCACGCTGGTAATGGCAGACCTTACCGCTCCTGCTTTTCAGAAGTTCTATGATAAAATGGACGGAATCTCTATCCCGCAACCTTTCTGCCAAAGTTTCGTTCCGTTTGCTATCGTAATCAACAAACTATTGGATAAAATTCCGGGATTCGACAAACTGAATATCGACTCTGAAGGATTGAAAAAGAAATTCGGCTTAATGGGTGAACCCTTGTTTCTGGGTATCGTAATTGGTTGCGGTATCGGCGCACTGGGTTGCGGAAGCTGGAAAGAAGTGGTAGACAGCATTCCGAGCATATTAGGTCTGGGTATCAAAATGGGCGCGGTAATGGAGTTGATTCCACGTATCACCAGCCTCTTTATCGAAGGTCTGAAACCGATCTCCGACGCTACTCGCGAACTGATCGCAAAAAAATATAAGAACAGTGCCGGACTGAGTATCGGTATGAGCCCCGCTTTGGTTATCGGACACCCGACAACACTGGTGGTATCCCTGCTTTTGATTCCCGTAACTATATTCCTTGCAGTCATTCTGCCGGGCAACCGGTTCCTTCCGCTGGCATCTCTGGCGGGTATGTTCTACCTGTTCCCGATGATTCTGCCTATCACGAAAGGTAATGTAGTGAAATCGTTTATTATCGGACTGGTAGCATTAATCGTAGGTTTGTATTTCGTAACGGAACTGGCAGGTTTCTTCACCCTGGCCGCAAAAGACGTATATGCTGCTACGGGCGACCCGACAGTGAATATCCCCGCAGGCTTTGAAGGCGGCGCACTCGACTTTGCTTCCAGTCTTTTCTGCTGGGGTATCTTCCACCTGACTTACAGCCTGAAGATTATCGGCCCGGCAATCCTCGTGGTACTCGCACTCGGAATGGCTATCTACAACCGTATCCGCATGACGAGAAATGATGCAAAAGAAGCATTGAACAACAAATAGTACATAATATATAATTCAAATAAAGATTCGAAAGATGAAAAAATTAGCAATTGCAATGATGTTGGGTATCGCAGCGATGTCTGCTTCTGCCCAGGTGAATTACAAGATGCAAGTGGCTTGCAATCCGCAAGACGTGAAAACGTATGATACAAACCGCCTGCGTAGTAGCTTCCTTATGGAAAAAGTAATGGTTCCGAACGAAATCAACGTTACTTATTCTATGTACGACCGTTTTATCTTCGGTGGTGCCGTGCCTACAACAAAAGAACTGGTACTGGAAACAATCGATCCGCTGAAAGCTAAGTTTTTCCTTGAGCGCCGCGAACTGGGTGTTATCAACGTAGGTGGCGAAGGAATCGTGACCGTAGACGGCAAAGAATATACATTGAAGTTCAAAGATGCACTGTACGTTGGTAGAGGCAAGCAGAAAGTGACTTTCAAGAGCAAAGACTCAAGCAATCCTGCCAAGTTCTACATCAACTCTGCTACTGCTCACAAAGAATACAAAACGCAGTTAATTACGATTGACGGACGTAAAGGCTCTCTGAAAGCCAACTCTTTCCCTGCCGGAAAATTGGAAGAAAGCAACGACCGCGTTATCAACCAGTTGATTGTAAACAATGTACTTGAAGAAGGTCCTTGCCAACTGCAAATGGGATTGACGGAACTGAAACCGGGTAGCGTATGGAACACGATGCCTGCACATACTCACAGCCGCCGCATCGAGGCATACTTCTACTTCAATGTACCGACCGGCAACTCTATCTGCCACTTCATGGGCGAGCCTCAGGAAGAACGCATCGTATGGATGCAGAACGAACAGGCTATCATGTCACCGGAATGGTCTATCCACGCTGCTGCCGGAACAAGCAACTATATGTTCATCTGGGGCATGGCTGGTGAAAACCTCGACTACGGAGATATGGATAAGATTAAATATACAGAAATGCGCTAGTCATTGCGCATCTCTGCAACCATATAAATAATCCGAGAAACTTCATTCATTCCTCTGTATAAGGAAAGAATGAAGTTTTCCGGATTTATCATATTCTTCTCCCAAAGAATACAAATGTAACACCTGACATATACTATGCAACAAAATCATCCTATAATGCAACGAATTATACATGATTTTGACCAATTATTACAAATAACTTTCATTCGAAATACCGACCTTTGTCAGCAAATCAAAATCTATTAAATCCATTATCATGAATGCATTTCAAAAAACAGGCGAAAAAATGACAAACTACAGATGGACTATCTGTGCTATGCTATTTTTTGCAACAACAGTTAATTATCTCGACCGCCAGGTGCTATCGCTGACCTGGGACGAATTTATCAAACCGGAATTCCATTGGAATGAAGTACACTACGGTACTATCACTTCCGTATTCTCTATTGTATATGCAATATGTATGCTGTTTGCCGGTCGCTTCATCGACTGGATGGGCACAAAAAAAGGGTATCTCTGGGCAATCGGTGTATGGTCGGCAGGTGCTTGTATGCACGCACTCTGCGGAATTGTGACCGAACAATATGTAGGTTTGCACAGCGCAGCCGAACTAATGGCTGCTACCGGTGACGTGGTTGTTGTACTGGCTACCGTCAGTATGTACTGCTTCCTTGCCGCTCGCTGTATCCTTGCACTCGGTGAAGCGGGCAACTTCCCGGCTGCTATCAAAGTAACGGCTGAATACTTCCCTAAAAAGGACCGCGCTTACGCTACTTCTATCTTTAACGCCGGTGCCTCTATCGGTGCCTTGATCGCTCCCGTTTCCATTCCGTTGATCGCAAAAGCATGGGGCTGGGAAATGGCATTTATCGTAATCGGTGCGCTTGGTTTTGTCTGGATGGGTATGTGGGTATTCATGTATGATGCTCCTTCAAAGAGTAAACACGTCAACAAAGCCGAACTTGATTATATCGAACAGGATAAATATGAAGAAGGCGCCGCCCCTGTGATTGAAGAGGTGAAAGAAGAAAAGAAGATGTCTTTCCTTCAATGTTTCACTTACAAGCAGACATGGGCTTTCGCTGCCGGCAAGTTTATGACCGACGGTGTGTGGTGGTTCTTCTTGTTCTGGACTCCGTCTTACCTGAATACTCAATTTGACATCAAGACTTCCGATGGACTGGGAATGGCTTTGATTTTCACCCTTTATGCCGTAACAATGTTGTCTATCTATGGCGGTAAGCTCCCGACTATCTTTATTAATAAGACAGGTATGAATCCTTATGCTGCCCGTATGAAGGCAATGTTGATTTTTGCTTTCTTCCCGTTGGTGGTATTGCTGGCACAGCCATTGGGTACATTCTCTCCGTGGTTCCCGGTTATCCTTATCGGTATCGGCGGTGCTGCCCACCAATCTTGGTCGGCTAACATCTTCTCTACTGTAGGTGATATGTTCCCGAAAACCGCTATTGCAAGTATTACAGGTATCGGTGGCATGGCCGGTGGTGTGGGTTCCATGTTGATGCAGTTCGGTGCAGGTCTGCTGTTTGTTCATGCCGACGAAACGCACATGACATTTATGGGATTCGAAGGCAAGCCTGCCGGATATTTCATTATGTTCTGTATCTGTGCGGTAGCTTACCTGGTAGGCTGGGTGATTATGAAGGCATTAGTACCGAAGTACAAACCTATCGTATTGGATTAATCTATCATCTGATATAAAATGAAACAGGAAGGTATCCAATTAATAATACCTTCCTGTTTTTCGTAAAACAAAATATTCTAGTAAAACAAAAAAGCCTCTTCTCACGAAGAAGGCTTTTTAGGATTACTTATTCTACATTACTTCCTGCTTTTAAAATGAAAAAGAAGCATTCTAATAATGGAGGATAGTAATCGTTAAGATGAAAAAAAGGGAAGTCTCACGACTTCCACAATTCTTCTAACCTTAAATCTAAATCTCTATGAAAAAAACGTGTTGCAAATATAGGCGTTTGTTCATTATTGAGGTGTTAATGAATTGCATAAAGAGAGAATAAAAACTAACATCTGCAAAAATTAGCGAATTACCCCTGAGTCTCTATTAAATTTAATAAACTTTCATAAAGCGGGTTGGATTTCAGGTATTTCGGGACTCCTGTCACAAACATCTGTTTCCTTGCACGAGTAAGGGCTACGTTCAATTTCCGGTCTATCAGCACTCCATTCTCTTCTGTTAAATTCGACACAAATTTTAACTGATAATAACTATTAATACAACAGGAATAAATAATCACATCCCGCTCGCTACCTTGAAAACGTTCGACAGTATCAACCAATATCCGATTGAGCGCCGGGATCCCTAACGCTTCTATTTCTTTTTTTATAAGTGCTATCTGACTGCGATAAGGTGTGATAACTCCCAAAGTACGGGAATCGTCAAAGTCTGTCCGGTGAGATTCATAGATTTGAGCTGCCAGACCTGCGACAATACGGGCTTCGGAATAATTTATCTTGGCCGACCCGCCCGCCTTCTCCGGCTGTGAAGGATAAAAAGCAAGACGGGAAATGTGTTCGGATGACTCTGTCTGATGCGGCAGGCCTACCGGTATCAGATGTCCGCCATAGAAAGCCCGGTTGGCAAACAAGGCGACTTTGGGATGCATACGTCCCTGACGACAGAGCATATCGTGTGAACGGTGAACGGCAGGGCAATTCCGATAAAGACGTTCAAACAAAGAGTCTTTCAGGTTAGTCAGCCCGATAGCCAACAATGTTTCGTCATAGATAGCAGATTGCTCCGCTTTTTGCAGGACAACGGCAGGAAGTTGTTTATGATCACCGATCAGGATAAACTTATCTATCGCATTCCTGTCGCCTTCGCCGTGTGCACAAAGAATACCTAACAATTGCGGTTCTAATATCTGAGTAGCCTCATCGACGATAGCTACATCAAAGTGCTTCAACCGAAAGAGTTCGGGCTTTCCCGAAATGGCGGCCACAGTTCCTACCATGATACGGCAATTACGTATACGTTCATAAACATCAGCACGGCGTGTACAGGATGCCAACTCGTTTTCGATCAGATGTCCGCGATATGCTTCATCACAGGATAATTCGCTCCCTACACGGATAAAGTCGACAGCAGGACGAATCGAAGCAAGCGACTTGCATATTTCATCAACAGCACGATTGGTATACGAAAGTAGAAGAATTTGTGAGTCTTTATCGGCATGGAAAGTCTCCACCATTTTCTTCAGGGCACAGGAGGTCTTACCCGTCCCCGGAGGACCGACTAACAGGAAGTAATCTTTTGCAGCTTTCGCTTTCAATGCAACGCGGGTGAAGTCGTCTTCCGCTTGAGCTATGAGTATATCCAATGATTCGTCAAACTCCGGCGGGCGCTGAGAAAGCAATAAATCGCGCCGTTCCTGCGTAGCAGACAGATAAGCATATAATCCTTGATACATCGAACGGAAAGTGGTATCCATCGTATCGTGCTCTATCGCATAAAGACTCCGGGCAGGAAGTACGGAAGGATTTTGCTGTGTAGCACGTAAACGGATTCCGACTTCATGATCCATCAGATATTCAATATTTCCTTTGAATACCATTTTATTGGTAACATTATCTATATCAGAGTTCCGTTCGTAAAGGATTATGGCATCGCCTTGACGGAAATTAGGGAGAAAAGTTCTTTCTCCTCCCACCTTCTCTTCCGGAGGGAAGGCCAACGTAAGACCAGCTTTATGTTCATCGGCTGCATGATTCTCCTTAATTCTCAAATCATAAAGAATCTCTCCTGCTTCGCATTTCTCCGCCAAAGTGGAAAGCCACAAGGAAGCGGCTCCGGTGCGTCCCTCATAATCCACATCTCCGGATTTGGAGGTATAAAGTTCTTTTGTTATAAAGTTATATATTGCATAGAAATATTTTTTCTCCAAAGGAGAGAGTGCTTTCAATTTCGACTGGAAATTGTCAATGGAAGGACGCAGGTAGGTTTCCCAAAAATGCCCTTTCAAACCTCGCTCGTTCAAGGTGAAGGAATTGATGCCTTCTAGTTTCTGCGCGGTATACTCCAGACTATTCCGTAACTGAATTCCATATTCATCAGCAACAATGCGGTTGCGCAAGTCGATCACCCGACGCACCAGTGCCCAGGAAGGACGGGAAGGATAAAGCAACGGATAGCGGGTGTATAGCAGATAAGCTTTCACTTTCCGGTGGTCCATTCCCATAGAATATTGCAGGACTGCCTGATAAAGCAACATTTGCACTTTATTATTCTCTTTCGGCTCCACTTTGCCACGGATAGCATATTCGTCAGCCTTACCCGATTTCATTTCGATAAAGGAGGACATATCCCGTTGCATATAGTCGAGACGCCCTTGCAGTCCGAGTGCTTCGCAAATATAAGACGGTTCGAGCACAGCATCCGTCTTATCCAGTTCGTATCCGGCAGCATGGAAAGTATCGTTTACCGTTTCACGGATATGCTCAAAGTGAAGTTTACAGTCATCGAAGAACCGGCGTTCCTTTTCCTTGTCACGCAAATCGGGACAGGCTGCCAATTCGATAGGATAGCGCCGGAAAGCTTTCTGCATACACGCACGGTAATCAATTTCTTCTTCCTGTGCATGAATCCATTCATCCAGAAAAAGGTTGGCAATGTTTCCCAGCAACAAAGGGCGTGCATTCTCAATCGGCTGAAGGCGGGAAAGAACATAGTTTGCCGGATGATGCCCGTAGTCGCGGAAACATTCGGCAAGGGAACTGATGTCAAGCAGGTAATCCGGTTCGAGAACGATAAATGAAGGGGTCAATACGCCCGCTTCATCCACCGCAACGTCTAATAGATTTATTTGGGCATATTGCCATAGCAGCCGGCAGGTTTCAGCAAATTCTTCGTTTATCTGAGGAATGTTATAGCGAACCAAATAAGGTTTCTCCGATACTTCATCCAACGGAGTTACATATAAATATTGTTTATCGGCATACTGAAAGCAGACGCGCATCCGTTGCACACGTTCAAGGGCAGGAGGTGCAACCAGATAAGTTGCATCAGTACGGGGTAGCAAACGGTATAATTCAACAGGAACATCTTCACCGGACAATTTACGGATAAGAAAAGCCAATGTCTTGACGTCTCGCAAAAGATTCTCCCGGGTAGGAACAAGCTGGTGATTCAAAACCCGATTAGAAGTCAGACGGAATGTATGCAAACGATTCTGCTCTGCATAAGTAAGTCCGGTTTTGGCACCTACAAAACTGATTCTGGCGGAAAGGTCGGTCATTTGCAGACTCTCATTCTGCATCTCCGAACGACAAATACGTTCCAACAAATCACGCATTTGTTTATAGCCAACAACCAATTCCACACCTTTCTCCCGGCAAACAGCCAGCAGTAGTTCATAAGATTCTATTCCTTCATTTGCTTCCATAAAACAAAGGTACGTGATAAATCTTAATTCTTATGTAAATGAGTGCCTTCAAATACCCGACGATATTTAAACTTCTTCTGTTATATCTTCTTCCTTCTTGTCTTTTATCATCAAAATACTCATTTCATACAACAGATAAAGAGGAATAGCTACCACACTCAACGTAAAGGGATCGCCCGTAGGAGTGATTATAGCGGCGGCTATCACGATGACAACAACAGCGTGACGACGATATTTCCGCAAGAAAGACTTGTTGACTATTCCCAACAAAGAGAGTAACCAAGTCACCAGCGGAAGTTCAAAAGCAAGTCCCATACAGAGAATCAACATCATAAAATTGTCAATGTATGAATTGAGCGAGAGAATGTTTTCTACTTCTGAACTTAATTGGTAAGTAGAAAGGAAGCGAAGTGTCAACGGGTAGACCATAAAATACCCCAACAAAACACCGATAAAGAACATGAATGTACCTATTGTCAGGGCTTTCCGTACTCCTTTACGTTCATTGGGATAAAGGGCAGGACTAATGAAACGCCATATTTCAAAAAAGAGATAGGGTATGGCAGTCACTACCGACAACATAAAAGCCGTTGACAGATGGATAAAAAAAGGAGCAGCCAAGTTAATATTGACTAACTTCACATGAAAATCTTGCGTAAAAAAATCATCAGTCAGATCGAATTTCTGTCCGATGTATCGTAATAAATCGTAGAATATGAAATCATTGTGGCAAGGTGCCAGTATCACATGATCGAAAAGATAGGGCATAGCTATAAAATAGCCTATCGCCAACACGAACCAAATCCCAATCACCCGAAAGAGTACCTTACGCAGTTCATCCAAATGATCCCAAAAGGTCATTTCTGCCATTCGAACTTTCTTCTTTACTTAGCTGAATCTGCCGGTTTGTCAATTTCGTCTTTCGCCTTATTTATTTCATCTTTCGCTTCATTTACTCCGTCCTTGAAGCTCTTGACCCCTTTACCCAAGCCACGCATCAGTTCAGGAATTTTCTTTCCACCGAAAAGAAGAAGAATAACCAAAGCAATAATAATCCATTCGGAACCGCTGGGCAAAAAGCCTAACAATAATAAGTTTGTCATAAGTTTATTTGATAAGAGGTTTCTACTAGTTGGTGCAAATATAACATTTTCGCCACAGAGTAGCACAGAGTTCCACGGAGTTTTTTATTATTTTGCCCACCCTGTGAAACTCAGTGTTGCTCTGTTATGAACTAATCCTGATAATAAACCCGCTTTACCCGAGTGGATATACTAGTCAACACTTCGTAAGGAATCGTATCCAGTTTATCAGAAAGGACAGTAATCGGAAGATCATCACCGAAGATAATCGCCTGGTCACCCTCACGGCAATCGATGTCCGTTACATCAATCATACAAACATCCATACAGATATTGCCGACATAAGGCGCTTTTTTTCCATTCACCAGACAGTAAGCGTTTCCACGTCCCAAATGGCGGTTTAATCCGTCCGCATAGCCGATAGGAATAGCAGCAATGCGTGAAGGACGTTCCAAATGTCCCTTTCGGCTATATCCTACCGTATCTTCTGCAGGCACGTCCCGAATCTGAAGAATCGTTGTCTTGAGAGTACTTACATTGTGTATAATCGAATTATCTATCGGACTCACTCCATAAAGTCCGATTCCCAAACGTACCATATCAAACTGTGCACCGGGGAAACGTTCGATTCCTGCCGTATTACAGATATGACGCAGAATCTTATGTGAGAAAGCGGCTTGCAACTCCTGCGAACCTTTCTCAAATAATTCTATCTGCTGACGTGTAAAAGAATCGAATTGAGGCGAATCACTACCTACAAAATGAGAGAACACCGAACGGGCAATCACAGCGTTCTGAGCTTTCAAGCGACGAATCAGCAAGGGAATCTCATCAATGCCAAAACCTAGCCGATGCATACCCGTATCCAATTTTACATGAATAGGGAAGTTGGTGATTCCTTCTTTCTCGGCTGCTTTAATCAAAGCATCGAGCAGGTGGAAATTATAAACTTCCGGCTCCAGCTTATAGTCGAACATAGTCTTGAATGCTGTGAGCTCAGGGTCCATTATGATGATAGAAGAAGTAATACCTGCTTTACGAAGTTCGGAACCTTCATCGGCTACGGCTACAGCCAGATAATCGACATGATGTTCCTGCAATGTCTTGGCTATTTCATACGAACCGGCTCCATAAGCGGAAGCCTTTACCATGCAGATCACTTTCGTTTCGGGATGACGAAGCATCGCACGATAATGATTCAGGTTCTCCACCATTGCACCGAGATTTACTTCCAGAATCGTTTCATGCACTTTCAGTTCCAGTTCTTCGGACAGCAGATCAAAGTTGAACACACGGGAACCTTTAATCAGAATTACTTCCGAATGAAGTGATTTCAGCAGATTCGAAGCCAGAAGAGCTTCTGTATTCGGGAAGAAATAACGTTCCAACGCATCGTCAAAACGAGCGGTACAGGAAGAAATCTCTGCTCCTACGCCAATCAGTTTGTCTATTCCACGACTCCGTACCAACTGTGCCACACGACGATAAAGTGTAGCGGTACTTTGTCCTGTTTCTAAAATATCCGACAAGATTAATGTACGTTTCAATCCTTTCTTCTCCGAACGACGTACCAAAAAATCAAGAGCGATATCCAATGAAGCCAAGTCCGAGTTATAACTATCATTAATCAATACACAATTGTTCTTTCCTTCTTTTACTTCCAAACGCATGGCAATCGGTTCAAGACGTGCCATACGCTCTGTTATCTGATCGGCGGGGGTCATTAAATAGAGGCAGGCTGCCAGACAGTTCAGTACATTCTCTATGGAAGCGTCATCAATAAACGGGATGCAGAAAGTATTATCCATATCCAGATAACGGTAGGAAATAACAGTATGATCTTCTTTCTTAGTCACCCGGCTAATATATAACGGACGTTCAATATCCTTACGGCTCCATGCTATTTCACGAGCTGTCAACATCGACTTTGCTACACAATTGCTGATAAGTTCGTTATCTCCGTTATAAATTACGACATCACAATCTTTAAAAAGAGTCAGTTTCTCCATGCACTTCTCCTGTAATGAGAAGAAGTTTTCCTGATGAGCACCGCCAATATTAGTCAGAATGCCAATAGTCGGCTTTATCATCCGCTTCAAAGCATTCATCTCTCCCATTTCAGAAATACCGGCTTCGAATATGCCCAGTTCTGCTTCTTCATTCAGTTGCCAGACCGATAAAGGTACACCAATCTGTGAATTATAGCTACGCGGCGAACGGACAATACGACGGTCGGGACTCAGTAACTGGTGTAACCACTCTTTCACAATCGTCTTTCCATTGCTCCCTGTTATACCGATAATCGGAATTTTAAACTCCTCCCGATGTATTTCAGCCAGCTTCTGCAAAGCCTTTAACGGATTGGTAACGATGAGGAAATTGAGGGTGGAGAGCTTTCCTAGTTCTCCATTCTTAATTTTCTCAAAGTCTTCTTCAGTAACCACAAAGTTACGCACTCCCCGGTCATATAAATCGGGGATATAGCGGGCTCCACTGTTACGTTTCGTAGTCAGGGCAAAGAAAAGAGTTTCTTCCGGGAAACTAAGAGAGCGGCTGTCTGTCAGTAGCCAATCAATCGTCGCTTCGCATTCGCCCACACGGCGGGCACCGATACATTCGGCTATGGATTCAATCGTATATGACATAGTTCTGTTTCTTTTTGAAAATCTAAGTACGGGTATTTTCCGATAAGTCGTTCTATTTTTAACACTATTTGTCCTAAAAAGCGTTGATACGCTTCCGATTCGGGATGAAAGGGTTTATGCGCCATATCTTTGCGGATATCCTCCACTTCTGTCATAACCTGCTTTGTTTCAGCAGAAAAAAAGGAATCAGAAAAGCATTTCCACAGGTAGTTCACGGCCAATGGAGACGGATGCAACATATCATCGGCATAAAACCGGTAATCGCGCAATTCGTCAAGTACTATCTCGTAAGCAGGAAAGTAGAAAACCTGCTTCGGAAACAATTGCTGCAAGCGGTCGATTGTAAGCAACAGGGTCGATTTACTAAGTTGATTGGCATGCATTCCGTCACGAATATGCCGGATCGGGCTGACTGTAAAGAGAATCTTCAGATTCGGATTACGTGCCGTCATACCGGCAATCAATGAAGTGTATTCGTTCACAATCTCATCGACCGACAGGAGCCGGCGGTAAAAATTGCTTTCCGGCAGCTTGTGGCAGTTGGACACTACCCTCCCCGTTTCTTTCTGTTCATAGACGTAGGCGGTGCCGAAAGTCAACATCAACCAATCCAGTTGATGAACCGTCTTATGGGCCTGCTGCAAACGATGATTTATATTCCGGATGACCTCGCCCGCCGTAGCTGCGGAGAATGAGCCATGATGCATCGGGCTATGCCAACACTCCTTATAAGCAAATAAATCTTCCTCCTGATACACCTTCCCTTTTAATATTTCAACTAAGGCTGTTGAAACAGAAAAGGGATTGTAGAGAATACCAAAAGGATTCACATCTACCCTGAATTTGTTTTCCGCCAGTTGCCTACCCATGTTTTCTGCAAAACAGGAGCCCAGCAGAAGTATTTGTCCGGCATGAGTAACAGGCGGCAAGCTTGCGGGCAGTTCAACCTTCGTTCGAAAATCCATATATTTTTTCTCCTTATTAATTCCTTTTCACGAAGCAAAAGTACAATAAAGATGTGTATTCCATTTCAGGTTCCACATTCTTTTCGTATTTTTGCACTAAATTTCCTAGAATCATGAATAATGAACCGATATATAACTTGCTAAACACTATTGATTACCCCGAAGATCTACGGAAACTAAACGTAGAACAACTACCGGAAGTATGCAATGAACTGAGGCAAGACATTATTAAAGAGCTATGCTGCAATCCGGGACATTTCGCTGCGAGTTTGGGGACAGTGGAATTGACCGTAGCCTTACACTACGTCTACAATACGCCTTATGACCGTATTGTGTGGGATGTGGGTCATCAGGCATACGGACACAAGATTCTTACGGGACGACGGGAAGCTTTCTCCACCAACCGGAAGTTGGGAGGAATCCGTCCTTTTCCTTCACCGGAGGAGAGTGAATACGATACTTTCACCTGCGGACATGCATCCAATTCTATTTCTGCTGCTCTCGGCATGGCAGTTGCCGCTGCTCAGAACGGAGATTCCAACCGTCATGTCATAGCTGTCATCGGTGATGGTTCGATGAGTGGCGGACTGGCTTTCGAGGGACTGAACAATTCATCAACCACCTCGAACAACCTGCTCATTATCTTGAATGATAACGACATGGCAATCGACCGTAGTGTTGGCGGTATGAAACAGTATCTTTTCAACATGACAACTTCCAACCGCTACAACCAGCTACGTTTCAAGTTGTCACGAATGCTGTTCAAACTCGGTATTTTAAACGAAGAACGCCGCAAAGCCCTTATACGTTTCGGCAACAGCCTGAAATCAATGGCTGCACAACAACAAAACATCTTCGAGGGAATGAACATCCGCTACTTCGGTCCTATCGACGGACACGATGTGAAGAACCTCGCCCGCATATTACGGGATATAAAAGACCTGCAAGGACCTAAAATCCTGCACTTACATACCATAAAAGGAAAAGGATTCGCCCCGGCAGAGATGCACGCTACCGAATGGCATGCGCCCGGCAAGTTCGATCCTGTCACCGGCGAGCGTTTTATTGCCAATACGGAAGGAATGCCTCCTCTCTTTCAGGATGTTTTCGGAAATACGCTTGTGGAACTGGCCGAAGCCAATCCTAAAATTGTAGGCGTTACCCCGGCCATGCCCAGTGGCTGTTCGATGAACATACTGATGTCTAAAATGCCTAAACGGGCTTTCGATGTAGGAATTGCCGAAGGACACGCCGTCACCTTCTCCGGAGGTATGGCAAAAGACGGTTTGCAACCTTTCTGCAACATCTATTCTTCGTTCATGCAGCGGGCTTATGATAATATCATCCACGATGTAGCTATCCAGAACTTGCCTGTTGTCTTTTGTCTCGACCGTGCCGGACTGGTAGGCGAAGACGGGCCTACTCATCACGGAGTTTTTGACATGGCTTATCTGCGTCCGATACCTAACCTGACGATTGCATCGCCTATGGATGAACATGAATTACGCCGTCTGATGTACACAGCCCAACTGCCTGACAAAGGTCCGTTTGCCATACGTTACCCCAGAGGTCGCGGAGTATTAGTCGACTGGAAATGTCCGCTCGAAGAAATTCCCGTAGGTAAGGGACGGAAATTGAAGGACGGTAAAGACCTCGCAGTTATCAGCATAGGTCCTATCGGAAATAAAGCGGCTACTGCCATTGCCCGTGCCGAAACCGAATCGGGCAAAAGCATTGCACATTACGATTTAAGATTCCTCAAACCACTGGATGAAGGACTGCTGCACGAGGTAGGCCGGAAGTTCCGCCACATCGTTACCATAGAAGATGGAGTGATTCAGGGAGGAATGGGAAGTGCCGTACTCGAATTTATGGCCGACCATGAATATACTCCGACCGTGAAACGTATCGGAATCCCGGATAAATTCGTTCAACATGGTACAATAGCACAACTATACCAACTCTGCGGAATGGATGAAGACAGCATCACTAAAGAACTTTTAAAGCAATGCGCACTTCAGCTAAGCATGAGTGGAGTTAAAGAATTAACCAACTGAAAATGAAGATTATTATTGCAGGGGCCGGTAACGTAGGCACCCACCTGGCTAAATTATTGTCCCGGGAAAAACAGGATATCATCCTAATGGACGATGACGAGGAAAAACTAACCGCACTTAGTTCCAACTTCGATTTGCTGACGGTCACCGCCTCCCCTTCTTCTATTTCCGGTTTAAAGGAAGTAGGTGTGAAAGAAGCCGACTTGTTCATTGCCGTCACCCCGGACGAGAGCAGGAACATGACCGCTTGTATGCTGGCTACCAACTTAGGAGCCAAAAAGACCGTTGCCCGCATCGACAACTACGAATATCTTCTGCCCAAAAATAAAGAATTCTTTCAGAAACTGGGCGTAGACTCCCTGATTTATCCGGAAATGCTTGCCGCTAAAGAAATCGTATCTTCCATGCGCATGAGCTGGGTACGCCAATGGTGGGAGTTCTGTGGAGGTGCTCTGATCTTAATAGGTACCAAGATGCGTGAAAAAGCGGAGATTCTGAATATTCCACTCTATGAATTAGGTGGCCCGAATATCCCCTACCATGTGGTAGCCATTAAGCGTGGAACAGAAACAATTATCCCGCGTGGAGATGACGTTATCAAATTGCATGATATTGTTTATTTTACGACCACCCGCAAATATATCCCTTATATCCGGAAAATTGCCGGTAAAGAAGATTACGCCGATGTGCGTAATGTGATGATTATGGGCGGAAGCCGCATTGCTGTCCGTACTGCACAATACGTACCGGACTATATGCAGGTGAAAATCGTAGATAACGATATCAACCGTTGCAACCGCCTGACCGAGTTATTGGATGACAAGACTATGATTATCAACGGAGACGGCCGTGACATGGATCTTCTGATTGAAGAAGGGTTGAAGAATACAGAAGCCTTCGTCGCCCTGACCGGAAATTCCGAAACCAACATTCTTGCCTGTCTTGCCGCTAAACGTATGGGCGTGGAAAAGACGGTGGCAGAAGTAGAAAACATTGATTATATCGGCATGGCCGAAAGCCTTGACATCGGTACGGTTATTAACAAAAAGATGATTGCCGCCAGCCATATTTACCAAATGATGTTGGATGCGGATGTATCCAATGTGAAATGCCTGACTTTTGCCAATGCAGATGTAGCGGAATTCACCGTGCCGGCAGGTGCCAAGATTACCAAACATTTTATCAAAGACCTTGGCCTTCCGAAAGGAACCACTATCGGAGGTATGATTCGTAATGGTGAAGGAGTACTTGTAACCGGTGACACGCTGATACAACCGGGCGACCATGTCGTTGTGTTCTGCCTGAGTATGATGATTAAAAAGATTGAGAAATTCTTTAATTAAGTATTAGGTTTTAAGTATTAACCGCAGCTTGTTTATGATTAACTCAAAGATGATATACCGCATCATAGGATTCCTGCTTCTGATAGAAACAGCTATGCTGCTATGTTGTGGAGCTGTCTCTCTTTTCTACAAAGAAAACGATTTGCAGAGTTTCCTGATTTCATCCGCTATCACCACAGGCGTCGGTATATTGATGCTTGCAATTGGCAAAGGTGCGGAAAAGTCGCTCAACCGTCGTGACGGATATGTCATTGTCAGTACTGCCTGGATTGCATTCTCGCTTTTCGGAATGTTACCTTATTATATAGGTGGATATATCCCGAGTATTACGGACGCTTTTTTCGAAACGATGTCCGGATTCAGTAGTACGGGGGCTACCATTATGAACAACATTGAATCAATGCCACACGGAATCCTTTTCTGGCGGGCAATGACACAATGGATAGGAGGTTTGGGAATTGTATTTTTCACAATTGCCGTTCTGCCGATTTTCGGAATGGGAGGCATTCAGGTATTCGCTGCCGAAGCCAGCGGTCCTACTCATGACAAAGTACATCCCCGTATCGGCGTTACCGCCAAATGGATATGGGGTATCTATGCCGGAATGACAGGAACGCTGATTGTATTGCTCGTATTCGGCGGCATGAGTGTATTTGACAGTATTTGTCATGCTTTCACGACGACCAGTACCGGAGGATTCTCGACCAAACAAGCTAGCATTGAATATTACCACTCTCCTTATATAGATTACGTAATATCCATTTTCATGTTTCTTTCAGGTATCAACTTCACTTTATTGTTGTTGATGTTCAACGGAAAAATCAAGAAATTCATCCATGACGCAGAGCTGAAGTTTTATTTTATCTGTGTATCTTTTTTCACAATATTCATTGCCTTCTGGCTCTATCGAACCTGTGATATGGGAGTAGAGGAAGCTTTCCGTAAATCATTGTTTCAAGTGATTTCATTACAGACTTCTACCGGTTTTGCCACAGCGGATTATATGCTTTGGCCCTCCATTCTTTGGGGATGTCTGATTGTGGTTATGTTGATAGGAGCTTGTGCGGGCAGCACGACAGGAGGTATCAAATGTATTCGTATGGTGATTCTCTTTAAAGTAGCAAAGAATGAGTTCAAACATATCCTGCATCCTAACGCCGTACTACCGGTACGGGTTAATAAACAGGTAATCTCTCCTTCGATTCAATCAACGGTACTGGCATTCACATTTCTGTATGCAGTTATCGCCATTATCAGCATACTCATTATGTTGGGTTTCGGAGTAGGATTTCTCGAGTCAATCGGAACCGTTGTTTCAAGTATGGGTAATATGGGACCGGGCCTCGGTACCTGTGGCCCGGCCTATTCGTGGAGTGAGTTACCCGATGCTGCAAAATGGTTACTTTCTTTCCTTATGCTCCTCGGACGTTTGGAATTATTTACGGTATTACTGCTCTTCAGTTCCGATTTCTGGAAAAAGAACTAAACGAGTATTGACATAGATCAATTGGAGTGCTAAAAAAACCTTTTTTGCTACTTAGAGTTTGCAAAAAGTATAAATATAAATCCTATATTTGCAGCCGTTATAAGAGAAAGATGAAACAAAGCTTAAAATTCGGATTACTTTTGGTACTGGCTTTGCTAATTCATTGCGTCACTAATGGAACAATGGAAGATATTTGCAAAGTTACCTCCCCGACTTATCGGCAGGAGAAGTGCTACGTATCCCAAGACCGTCCGATTCATAATGCGATTGAGCGTCTTTATAATCTATACTCCACCCAATCGTGCGATATGAGCCATACGGACGTCGCCCATGTTCCGACAGACAAGAGCATGTTATTACTAATCGCCTATTTCTGCGAACATTACAAATTGCAAAGTCCGCCTTACTCATTTTCGCTTCACACTCCCAACTACCTTTATGATCCTGTTACCCATTATATATATGGTTTAAGGAAGATTGTCATTTAGACAAGCCAGGGCACTATTTTTTATTCGATTTATTTCAGGCAATCAACCTCTTCTCCGGTGGGTGAAGGGTTTGTTGTTCATTTCTATAATATTCAATCTAAACAGCTATTGAATTATGAATTTTACATTTTTAGTTGTTGTTTTACTGACAGCGCTTGCTTTTGTCGGTGTTGTGATAGCTCTTTCGCGAGCTATTTCCCCCCGCTCATACAATGAGCAAAAGTTCGAGGCATACGAATGTGGTATACCGACACGTGGTAAATCATGGATGCAGTTCCGTGTGGGCTACTACTTGTTTGCTATTCTGTTCCTAATGTTCGATGTAGAAACAGCTTTTCTGTTTCCGTGGGCAGTAGTAATGCGTGACATGGGACCACAAGGACTTATTAGTATTCTCTTCTTCTTTATTATTTTAGTTCTGGGTCTTGCATACGCCTGGAGGAAAGGAGCATTGGAATGGAAATAACCAAAAAGCCAAAAATAAAATCAATACCTTATGAGGAGTTCATTGACAATGAGTCATTGGAAAAGTTGGTCAGGGAGCTTAATGCCGGAGGGGCAAATGTCGCTCTCGGAGTCCTTGACGATTTCATCAACTGGGGACGCAGCAATTCACTGTGGCCGCTTACTTTCGCAACCAGTTGTTGCGGTATCGAATTTATGGCATTGGGTGCCGCTCGTTATGACATGGCCCGCTTCGGGTTCGAAGTAGCACGTGCCAGTCCGCGTCAAGCTGATATGATTATGGTATGCGGAACAATCACGAATAAAATGGCTCCGGTATTGAAACGTCTGTATGACCAAATGCCCGACCCGAAGTATGTGGTGGCCGTGGGGGGATGCGCAGTCAGCGGAGGCCCTTTCAAAAAGTCTTACCACGTAGTGAACGGAGTAGACAAGATTCTTCCGGTAGATGTATATATCCCCGGATGTCCGCCGCGTCCCGAGGCTTTCTATTATGGCATGATGCAGTTGCAACGCAAGGTAAAAATAGAAAAGTTCTTTGGTGGAGTGAATAGAAAAGAGAAGAAACCGGATTATATAAAGAACGAAGAGTAATCTTACATTCTTAATTTAAAAGATTTATGCAAGAAATACAATTTATAGCCCCCGTAGCATTACACGACGAGATGCTGCGCTTGCGGAATGAAAAACAGATGGACTTCCTCGAGAGTCTCACCGGCATGGACTGGGGAGCAGCAGATGAGAAAGATACTCCGGAAAAACTTCGTGGGTTAGGCGTAGTCTATCATCTGGAATCTACTGTCACAGGCGAACGGATAGCAGTAAAAACAGCTACAACCAACCGTGAATTACCGGAAATCCCGTCTGTCAGCGATATATGGAAGATAGCCGACTTCTACGAACGTGAAGTCTTCGACTATTATGGTATCACTTTCATCGGTCATCCTGATATGCGCCGTCTTTATCTGCGCAATGACTGGATAGGTTATCCGATGCGGAAAGACAATGACCCGGAGAAAGATAATCCGCTTTGTATGACAAACGAAGAGACGTTTGACACGACCCGGGAAATAGAGCTGAACCCGGACGGGACAATCAAAGACAAAGAAACCAAACTCTTCGGCGAAGAAGAATATGTAGTCAACATTGGTCCTCAACATCCTGCAACCCATGGTGTCATGCGCTTCCGTGTTTCTTTGGAGGGTGAAATTATTCGTAAGATTGATGCAAACTGTGGCTATATCCATCGGGGCATCGAGAAAATGAACGAAAGTCTTACTTATCCGCAGACATTGGCTCTGACAGACCGTCTTGATTACCTGGGTGCCCATCAGAATCGTCATGCACTATGCATGTGTATTGAGAAGGCAATGGGTGTCGAAGTTAGCGAACGCGTACAATATATCCGTACGATTATGGATGAGCTACAACGTATCGACTCCCACTTATTGTTCTTTTCCGCCCTTGCCATGGACCTCGGAGCGCTGACAGCTTTCTTCTACGGATTCCGTGACCGTGAAAAGATTCTCGATATTTTCGAGGAAACTTGCGGCGGACGCCTGATTATGAATTACAACACGATTGGCGGTGTGCAAGCTGACCTTCACCCGAATTTTGTCAAACGGGTGAAAGAATTTATCCCGTATATGAGAGGAATCATTCACGAATACCACGACATATTTACAGGTAATGTCATTGCCCAAAGCCGTATGAAAGGTGTAGGAGTGCTGAGTCGTGAAGATGCTATCTCTTTCGGCTGTACAGGAGGTACAGGACGTGCTTCGGGTTGGGCTTGCGACGTGCGCAAACGGATACCGTATGGTGTATATGACAAAGTAGATTTCAAAGAAATTGTTTATACGGAAGGTGACTGTTTCGCCCGTTACCTGGTACGTATGGACGAAATAATGGAGAGTCTGAACATCATCGAACAATTAATCGACAATATTCCCGAAGGCCCCTACCAGGAGAAAATGAAACCGATCATCCGTGTTCCCGAAGGTAGTTATTATGCTGCCGTGGAAGGAAGCCGTGGTGAGTTCGGTGTTTTCCTCGAAAGCCAGGGTGACAAGATGCCTTATCGCCTGCACTACCGCGCCACGGGACTACCGCTTGTTGCTGCAATTGACACAATCTGCCGTGGAGCGAAGATTGCCGACTTGATTGCTATTGGCGGAACGTTGGATTATGTGGTCCCGGATATTGATAGATAAACAAGTAATAAGTATCAAGTATTTTAAATTATATGTTCGACTTTAGTATAGTAACAAACTGGATACATGAGCTGCTTCTCTCCATTATGCCGGAAGGAGTAGCCGTATTTATAGAATGTGTGGCTATCGGTGTGTGCATCGTTGCATTATATGCCATACTGGCTATCATATTGATTTACATGGAGCGCAAAGTCTGCGGATTCTTCCAATGCCGTCTCGGTCCGAACCGTGTCGGTAAATGGGGTTCTATCCAGGTGATCTGCGACGTGCTTAAAATGATGACTAAGGAAATCTTCATGCCGAAGGGCGCCGACCATTTCCTCTACAATCTGGCTCCGTTTATGGTGATTATCGCTTCGTTCCTTACTTTCGCTTGTATTCCTTTTAATAAAGGTGCGGAGATTCTGAACTTCAACGTAGGCGTATTCTTCCTGTTGGCAGCTTCCAGTATCGGAGTTGTCGGTATTCTGCTTGCAGGCTGGGGTAGTAATAATAAGTTCTCGCTGATTGGTGCGATGCGAAGTGGTGCACAGATTATCAGTTATGAGCTTTCCGTAGGTATGAGTATCATGACTATGGTAGTGCTTATGGGAACCATGCAATTCTCCGAAATTGTAGAGGGACAAGCTAATGGCTGGTTTATCTTCAAAGGACACATTCCCGCGGTGATTGCCTTCATTATCTATCTGATTGCCGGAAACGCCGAATGTAACCGTGGTCCGTTCGACCTTCCCGAAGCGGAAAGTGAGTTGACCGCCGGATATCATACAGAATATTCGGGGATGGGTTTCGGTTTTTTCTATCTGGCGGAATATCTGAATCTGTTTATTGTAGCCAGCGTTGCTGCTACTATTTTTCTGGGTGGTTGGATGCCGTTGCATATCGTAGGGCTGGACGGATTTAATGCCGTAATGGACTATATTCCGGGATTTATCTGGTTTTTCGGCAAAGCATTCTTTGTGGTATTTCTATTGATGTGGATTAAATGGACTTTCCCCCGTCTGCGTATTGATCAGATTCTGAATCTGGAATGGAAATATCTGGTTCCTATTTCTATGGTAAACTTATTAATAATGGCATGTTGTGTAGCCTTCGGCTTTCATTTCTAGCAGATTAGATTATGGAATATAAAGATAAAAAATATACGTACTTAGGTGGTCTGGTGCACGGCATCAGTACACTGGCAACGGGTATGAAGACCAGTATCAAGGTGTATTTTCGTAAGAAAGTAACCGAGCAATATCCCGAAAACCGGAAAGAGCTGAAAATGTTCGACCGGTTCCGCGGCACACTGAACATGCCCCATAATGAGAATAACGAACATCGCTGTGTAGCCTGCGGTTTGTGTCAAATGGCCTGTCCGAATGACACCATCAAGGTTATCAGCGAAACCATCGAGACAGAGGACGGCAAGAAGAAGAAAATCCTGGCAAGATATGAATATGACCTGGGTGCTTGTATGTTCTGTCAACTTTGTGTCAATGCTTGTCCGCACGATGCTATCACGTTCGACCAGAACTTCGAACATGCGGTATTCGACAGGACGAAGCTTGTATTGAAGTTGAATCACGACGGTAGTAAAGTAATAGAAAAGAAAAAAGAAGTTTAAGATATGGGATCAACACTTGAAACAGTAGTATTCTACTTTTTGGCAGCATTTATTATTGCTATGTCCATTATGACGGTGACCACCCAACGTATCGTCCGCTCAGCTACTTATCTGTTGTTCGTGCTTTTCGGTACGGCCGGCATTTATTTCCTGCTGGGTTACACTTTCTTGGGTTCTGTCCAAATTATGGTTTATGCCGGTGGTATTGTCGTTCTTTATGTATTCTCCATTCTGCTGACCAGTGGAGAGGGTGACCGCGCAGAGAAACTGAAACGAAGCAGGTTCTTCGCGGGACTCTTTACAATGGTTGCCGGCGCAGCAATTATCCTGTTTATCACGCTAAAGCATAACTTCCTGCAAACCAACAATCTGGCTCCACAGGAGATAAACATCCACTCTATCGGTCATGCCCTGCTAAGTAGCGACAAATACGGTTATATATTGCCTTTCGAAGCAGTCAGTATCTTGTTACTGGCATGTATTATCGGTGGTATTATGATTGCACGTAAGAGATAAGGAGAATTAAAATTAAAGATTAGAAATTAAAAGTATACCATTATGATACACATGGAATATTATCTGGTAGTTTCTACTATCATGATGTTTGCAGGAATCTATGGATTCTTTACCCGACGGAATACACTGGCTATCCTGATTTCTGTGGAGCTAATGCTGAACGCCACGGACATCAACTTCGCCGTGTTCAACCGTTTTCTCTTTCCGGGAGGAATGGAAGGCTATTTCTTTGCACTATTCTCTATCGCCATTTCCGCTGCTGAAACCGCAATAGCAATAGCCATTATGATAAACATCTACCGTAACATCCGAAGCATCCAAGTCCGCAACCTTGACGAACTAAAATGGTAGTACCAAGGCGGTGGCAAGATGCCACTTCCCGGTTTCCATTCGGATGATTCCGCAAGATATTATAGTATAAGTAACAATAAAACAAGTAATTAAATAAAACTGTATGGAACTAACAATTCTAATACTCCTTCTTCCTTTCCTCTCCTTTCTCCTATTGGGAATCGGAGGTAAATGGATGTCTCATCGGACAGCGGGTACAATCGGTACGCTGGTACTGGGAGCAGTAGCAGTGCTATCATACGTTACAGCTTTCCAATATTTCTCCGCTCCGCGACTGGAAGACGGAACTTTTGCCACACTGATACCTTACAACTTCATGTGGCTTCCTTTTACAGAAACTTTACACTTCGACCTGGGTATCCTACTCGATCCCATATCCGTAATGATGTTGATTGTCATATCTACCGTATCACTAATGGTACATATCTACTCCTTCGGTTACATGAAAGGCGAAGTCGGTTTCCAACGTTATTACGCTTTCCTGTCCCTGTTTACAATGTCAATGCTGGGATTGGTCGTTGCAACAAATATCTTCCAGATGTATCTCTTTTGGGAGCTGGTAGGTGTAAGTTCATACTTATTAATCGGATTCTACTACACCAAACCGGCTGCAATCTCTGCTTCCAAAAAAGCATTTATTGTCACTCGTTTTGCTGACTTAGGTTTCCTGATCGGTATCCTGATTTACGGATATTATGGCGGGACGTTCGGTTTCACTCCGGATACGGTATCATTGATTAGCGGTGGTGCTTCTATGCTTCCGTTAGCTCTCGGACTGATGTTTGTGGGTGGTGCCGGCAAGAGTGCAATGTTCCCATTACATATCTGGTTGCCGGATGCAATGGAAGGTCCGACTCCTGTCAGCGCTTTGATTCATGCGGCTACAATGGTGGTTGCCGGTGTTTATCTGGTAGCCCGTATGTTCCCGCTTTTCATTGCTTACGCACCGGATACCTTGCATATGGTAGCCTGGGTTGGTGCATTTACTGCTTTCTATGCAGCAAGCGTAGCTTGTGTACAATCGGATATCAAACGTGTGCTCGCTTTCTCTACTATCTCGCAGATTGGTTTTATGATGGTAGCTTTGGGGGTTTGTACTTCCATGAACCCGCACGAAGGCGGATTGGGATACATGGCATCTATGTTCCACCTTTTCACACACGCTATGTTTAAAGCGCTGTTATTCCTCGGTGCAGGTAGCATTATCCATGCGGTACACTCCAACGAAATGTCGGCAATGGGAGGATTACGTAAATATATGCCTATCACACACTGGACATTCCTGATTGCTTGTCTTGCCATTGCAGGTATTCCCCCGTTCTCCGGTTTCTTCTCAAAAGATGAGATTTTGGCCGCTTGCTTCCAATACAGTTCTGTTATGGGTTGGGTGATGACAGTAATTGCTGCAATGACTGCTTTCTATATGTTCCGTCTCTACTATGGTATCTTCTGGGGGAGCAAACCATCCCGGGCAAGTTCCCATTCAGATAAGAACTTGGAAGCGGCACCTTGCCACCCGCATGAAAGTCCGTTAGCTATGACATTCCCTCTGATGTTCCTGGCTGCGGTAACTTGTGGAGCCGGATTTATTCCTTTCGGACATTTCATCAGTTCAAATGGAGAATCCTATTCTATTCATCTCGATCCGTCGGTAGCTATCACAAGTGTCGTTATTGCTATCATTTCTATTGCAATCGCTACATGGATGTATAAGAATGCCAAACAGCCTGTTGCCGATTCTCTGGCAAAACAGTTCAAAGGTCTGCACAAAGCTGCCTACAATCGTTTCTATATTGATGATATATACCAGTTCATTACACATAAGATTATCTTCCGTTGCATCTCTACTCCTATTGCATGGTGGGACCGTCATGTAGTGGACGGATTCTTTAACTTCCTGGCATGGGCTACCAATACCACTAGTGACGAAATTCGTGGTTTGCAGAGCGGTCAGGTACAGCAATATGCGTATGTGTTCCTTTGTGGTGCACTGGCACTTATCCTACTATTAATCTTATAAAGCACAGAACGATATGAATTTCTTATCAATATTCGTACTCATCCCCTTACTAATGCTGGCCGGTCTTTGGGCAGCCCAAGGAATCAAAGCCATCCGAGGGGTTATGGTTACCGGCGCATCTGCACTTTTGATTGCCTCCGTCGTACTGACCTTTATGTACTTGGGAGAACGTAGTGCCGGCAACACGGCAGAAATGTTATTTCGCGCAGATACCCTATGGTATGCTCCGCTTCACATCTCCTACTCGGTAGGTGTCGATGGGATCTCAGTAGCCATGCTGTTACTGTCTGCTATTATCGTATTCACCGGGACATTCGCCTCATGGCGTCTGCAACCTTTGACCAAAGAATATTTCCTTTGGTTTACCCTGCTCTCTATGGGAGTGTTCGGATTCTTTATATCCATCGACTTGTTCACCATGTTCATGTTCTACGAAATTGCACTGATTCCGATGTACTTGCTGATTGGTGTATGGGGTTCGGGACGCAAAGAATACGCAGCCATGAAACTGACACTCATGCTAATGGGTGGTTCCGCCTTCCTGCTGATCGGTATTCTCGGAATCTATTTCGGCTCGGGAGCAACGACGATGAACCTTCTCGAAATCGCACAGTTACATAATATACCTTTCGCACAGCAATGCATCTGGTTCCCACTGACATTCCTCGGTTTTGGTGTACTGGGTGCCCTTTTCCCGTTCCACACATGGAGTCCGGACGGTCACGCTTCCGCGCCGACGGCGGTATCCATGCTCCATGCCGGTGTATTGATGAAACTCGGGGGCTACGGATGTTTCCGTATCGCCATGTACCTCATGCCGGAGGCAGCCAACGAACTTTCATGGATATTCCTGATATTAACCGGTATCTCTGTTGTTTACGGAGCATTCTCCGCTTGCGTACAAACGGATTTGAAATACATCAACGCCTATTCTTCCGTATCCCACTGCGGATTGGTTCTCTTTGCTATCCTGATGCTGAATCAGACAGCCGCAACGGGAGCTATCCTCCAGATGCTTTCCCACGGATTAATGACAGCCTTGTTCTTCGCCCTTATCGGTATGATTTACGGACGTACACACACACGTGACGTTCGCGAGCTTGCCGGTTTGATGAAGATTATGCCGTTCCTGAGCGTATGTTATGTGATTGCCGGTCTTGCCAATCTCGGTCTGCCGGGCTTGAGTGGTTTCATTGCCGAAATGACAATCTTCGTCGGTTCATTCCAGAACAACGATGTATTCCACCGTACATTGACTATCATTGCCTGCTCCTCGATTGTGATTACAGCAGTCTATATCCTGCGTCTGGTAGGTAAGATTCTATACGGTACCTGTACCAACAAACATCACCTCACACTGACTGATGCGACGTGGGACGAGCGTGTAGCCGTTATCTGCCTCATCGCCTGTGTAGCGGGATTGGGTATGGCTCCTTTCTGGATAAGCCACATGATTGGTGAAAGTGTATTGCCGGTTGTCTCACAACTAATCCCATAAGCCGGAATCTGTAATTAATAACTAGTAATTTGTAATTAACAATATGGATTATTCACAATTTCTACATATGCGAGAAGAGCTGTCGCTCGTAGTTGTCCTGCTACTACTGTTTTTGGCCGACCTCTTCATGAGCCCGGACGCACACAAAAATGATGGGAAAGCACGACTGAACACAATGCTACCTGTCATTCTGATGGCGGTCCATACAGCTATCAACCTGATTCCGGGAACTGCCGCCGACGTATTCGGTGGTATGTATCACTATGTCCCCATGCATACGGTTGTCAAGTCAATCCTGAATATAGGTACGTTGATTGTCTTTCTGATGGCACACGAATGGATGAAACGTGAGGACACCGCCTTTAAACAAGGAGAATTCTATGTATTGACACTCTCCACCTTGTTTGGTATGTATCTCATGATTTCCGCCGGACATTTCCTGATGTTCTTTATCGGACTGGAAACAGCTTCTATTCCTATGGCTGCCCTGATTGCTTTCGACAAATACCGCCACAATTCTTCCGAAGCCGGTGCCAAGTATATCCTTACGGCACTTTTCTCCAGTGCGTTGCTGTTGTTCGGCCTGTCAATGATTTACGGTTCTGCCGGAACATTGTACTTCGATGATCTTCCCGCACACATCGACGGAAATCCCCTGCAAATCATGGCATTCGTATTCTTCTTTACGGGTATGGCGTTCAAACTGTCCCTCGTTCCGTTCCACCTCTGGACAGCGGACGTTTACGAAGGCGCTCCAAGCACGGTTACAGCTTATCTGAGTGTTATTTCAAAAGGCTCGGCAGCATTCGTGTTATTGGCTATCCTGATTAAAGTATTCGCCCCGATGATCGATGATTGGCAGGAGGTACTTTATTGGGTAACTATCGCTTCTATCACGATTGCCAACATATTCGCTATCCGCCAGCAGAATCTGAAACGCCTCATGGCATTCTCCAGTATCTCACAAGCCGGATATATCATGTTGGGCGTCATCGGAGGCACAGCACAGGGAATGACAGCATTGGTATATTACGTACTGGTATATGCAGCCGCCAACCTTGGTGTATTTGCCGTTATTACTATCGTAGCACTGCGCAGCCAGAAGTTTACACTCGAAGATTACGCAGGACTTTATAAGACGAATCCGAAGATAGCGCTCCTAATGACCCTGTCCTTATTCTCATTGGCAGGTATCCCGCCATTTGCCGGATTCTTCTCGAAGTTCTTTATCTTCATGGCTGCCTTCGATGCAGGTTTCCACTTGCTGGTATTCATTGCACTGGTGAATACAGTTATCTCACTGTATTACTACCTGCTGATTGTGAAAGCAATGTATATCACTCCTTCCGATAATCCGATTCCTACTTTCCGCAGCGACCGTTGTACCAAATGGGGACTGGCGCTTTGTACGTTGGGCATTATCGGACTGGGTATAGCAAGCATCGTATATCAGTCTATTGATAAATTCTCGTTCGGAATATAATTGAAAAGAAAAAAGTTATCCCCGTCTCCAGTCTGCATTTATTGTGACAATAGAGACGGGGATAAAAATTATTAGAGGGTGTACACTCATTCCGCCACAATCACCCCCGGCAGTCTGAACCAGAACCGTGAGCCTTTGCCCGGTTCGGAATCAACTCCTATCCGCCCGCCAAGTTGTTCTATGATACTTTGGCAGATAGCAAGTCCCAATCCCGTGCCGGGCACAAAAGAGTTAAGCTTGACGAAACGTTCAAAGATATGCAACTGCTGTTCCTTATCAATCCCTATTCCCGTATCCTGCACATAGAATTCCAGTTCTTCCCCCTTCATCTGATAGCCTACACGGATACTTCCCTGCGAAGTAAACTTAATCGCATTGTTTACAAAGTTAGAGATTACCTGATGCAGACGATTACGGTCGCTAATGAGATGGTATTGCGGAAGATTAGAATCGAACACCAACGCTACTCCTTCGCTCACTTTCATTTCCATAGAACGGACAATATTCTCGCACAGCAAATTCACATTTACATCTCCGTAAGTAAAATCAAACGTACCGGCTTCAATTTTCGAGAGATCCAGTATGTCCGTAATTAGTTGCAACAACAGTTCATTGTTGTTACGGACAATCTTGACATATTCCTTCCGTTCCTCAATATCTTCCGCCTCAACCAACAAATCCGAGAAGCCGACAATGGCATTCAGCGGAGTACGGATTTCATGGCTCATATTAGCGAGGAAAGCACTTTTCAGACGGCCTGCCATTTCTGCCCTGTCACGTGCCAGAATCAGTTCCGCTTCCGTCTCTTTCAGTTCCGTGATGTCGTAGTTGATACCTATGATTTCAATTTCATTCTCCTCGGGCCTGTAATTAGTCACCATAATATTAGAACGCACCCAGTTCCACTGGTCTATGGTTCCCACGCGACGAACACGCATTTCTTTCTGAAAATGGCGTCTGTTGCCCTTCTTCACTTCCTCATAGAAGTCGAGAATATATCGGCGATCATCCGGATGCACGTGGCGATAGATACCAACAACTTCGCTCAACGGCGTATCTTCCTCCTCTCCCACATTCTTATACCATTGTTTAATGGCATATCCTTTCCGACTCATAAGGTTCAGCTTGGCATACCCCACTTTGGCATAATCGGAAATCAACAGGAAGAAATTCTCGAAGTCGCGGATGCGGTTTATGGCATCAATACGTTCGGTATTATCAATGTTAATCAATATATATCCGCTGAAGTTCCCTTCATTGTCATATAACTTAGTAACTTTCGTATACAGCTCTATTATATCCGAACGGTTCGTCAGATAATATCCTTCGGCACGCCGGAAAGAGTAGTTAAGACGGAAATCCACCAAATCTTCATTCCGCACACGGTCGCGGATTTGCTGAGGGACATTCGGATTTTCAAAAAAGTTCACTCCGATTACTTCCGATTTATTTACCACTCCGAATATTTCCAGATTCATGTTGTTCATATCAACCAGATAGCCGTCCTTGTCGTAGATTTCTACACCGGCCGGGATATTGGCAAATATATTCTGGAACAGTTTTTCGCTACGGTCCATTGCTCGATTGGCTTTCACTGCCTGCGTAGTGTCGAGGAACAAAGCAACCACTTCATCTTCCTCCGGCGAATAGACAATCCAGTGAGTATAAATGCCCGTCTTGGCAACATAATCATCTCCTTCCTTATACGTGTTACCTTGCATTACACCTACCAAAAGCTCCAGTTTCGAAACATAGTCAGGATGTATCTTCGAGGCAGGACATCCCATATATTCTTTTATCGAACTACCGAAAAATTTAACAACTAAACTATTTCCGTCCGTCACCTTATAATCGCAAGGCCGATTCTGCTCATCACGGATTATCGACAAGCGCAAATACCCCATAGGCATGAAACGGAACAAATTATTCAGAAAGACCTGTTCGCGGATAACCTTATCCTTTGCTTTGCGCAACTCAATACAAATACTTATAATATTGGCAAGTGAAGAAAACCATTGATAGTCTTCATTACTCCATTCGTGATAAGTCTTAACCAGATCAATACCCATATATCCCCAAATATGGTCGCCCGCCCTTAAAGGAGTCACCATGATTGACAAGATGCCTTGTGCATCGAGGAAACGATATTCGTCTTCCGCTTCCTCTGGCAACTGGTTCAACGAATTCAACAGAATAGGCGTACCGGAAAGAATCTGCTTGCTCCACCATTTTGCCTGGTTAATAGGAAGATTCTGCTGACTGTCTTTTTCCGACGATACCCCTTCGGAAACGACCTCGTATATACAACTCTGGTGAGTGTGATTTTCGTCATATTCAAAAATATAGACACGGCCTTCCCCGTAGTAAAGATTCAGAATGTCGTTCAATATCTCCATGACACAAGAGTCTACTTCTTCATCGTGAAGGAAACGGAGCAAAGACTGGGAGATAAAACTCTGACGACGAAGCAGACTGTTCACCCTTCTCAAAGCGTCTCTTTGTTCTGACTCCTTAGGGGCTTCCACCCGTTGAATGACACCGAAGGATTTATCACCGCCATTGGTTCCCGTACCTTTCTCACGATGAGCCAGGCGGGTATGCAACCAAATCTCACCATACCGGGAACGAACGGGAAAAGTCTGTTCATAAAAGTTCCGATGAATATTCGCATTTGCACGAAATTCCTGAATGATTTGCTCACGATAATCTTCACGTATCAACTTTTGGAAATCTTGAAAAGAAATGGTATCCCCCTCCAATCCGAGGAGTTCACATAGAAAATCCGAACACAAATAATGCCCTGCCGCAAAATCCGCTTCCCACCATCCAATTTGGGCTAGAGAAGACATCTTAATATACCGCTCGTAGTCTGTTTGCATATTTTATTTATCATAGGATAACAAGGAACAAATATACGAAAAAGAAAATCAGACCGATTATATAATATACGAAATAATTGCTAATAACAGAGGAATTGACAAGGAGAAACCAAATATAAAAAAGATGTGCCATAACTCAAAGGTACCTCAATCGTAACCTTATTAAGTTATGACACACCTCTCATGTCTTTCTGAAAAACAGACTTCGAGCAGTCAAGAATCAGAGGGAGGAGAAATTATATCCCGTCCAGGTGAACAGAGAAACGTCCGTACCTATGTTGCCTGCCGGTTCGGCAAAGGTATTCAATGTACCGTTCAGTTTCTTTCCTGTCAGGTTCAGTGAGTTTGTAATGCTGACACTGGAATCTGCATTACCTGCACCCTTGCTATCGCTCATATCAATCAGGTCGATTGAACCGCCCGTACCCTTTACCAATGCGTTGACGATAGCAGCTTTCGCACCGCGACGAATCTTTATCACATCCTGCATACGGTCTACGTTGTCTGCCTTATCAGCTGCATTATTCACAATCGTCATGTTTTCCACGCGGAAATCAGACTGACGCAGATGGGTAGGATACAAGCCGTCGAGATTACCGTCCGCTTCAATGCCGCGCGGATCTGCTTCCGTGCTGGTATAACCGTTTTCCCATACGCCATAGCAGTTTTTCAGCGTACCGCTATATCCTTGTGTGAAGTCGAACATATCATCATCCGGATTTACAGCCAGAAGATTGGTTACGTTCACCGTTCCGCCGAAGAACTCGATTGCGTCATCGGCACTTTCGAGCACATAGATATTTTCTATCTTCGTACCGCTACCCACACCATTCAGTGTCAGACCGTTGTGTTCGATATCGGCAGTGGAACGGGCTCCGGCATAACAGATCTGCACGTAAGTCAATGAACCGGAGTTATCATCATCTACATTGCCTCCATATTTAAAACTGTTGTCGATTTCCGTCAAGCCCGTATCGCTCTTATCGGCGTTCTGACCGGAGATAGGAGCCTTACCATTGATAATGATACCACCCCAGTAGCCGGAAACGGGTGAAGTGGTGTTGGCAGTAAAGATGACCGGCTTGTCTGCCGTACCATCAGCGTAGAGTTTACCGCCCTGTGCTACCAAAAGATAGCTGCTGAAACCTTCGCGAGCTTTAATCGTTGTTCCGGCAGGGATATTGAGGCGGCCACCGTCGGCTACGATTACCGTTCCGTTCAGGATATATTCTTTAGATTCCAGCGTCTGTTCGCCGGTCAGTGTTCCGGACAGGATATTGTCGCCCACTACGATAGAGCTACCTGTGCCTTCTCCGTTTCCACCATTACCGTTTCCATTACCTTCTCCGTCACTATCACTGCTACATGCAGCCAACGTAAGTGCAGTTGCCATAGCGGCACACGTCATAAAGTTCACAAACAATCTTTTCATTTTGCTTCAATAATTAGTTAATAATTCTATTCAGTAATCAGTTAATAATCAAGTTCTGTAATCAATTATCTTATTCTATTTCTATTGCCGGGACTTAGAATGTGCACGACACTCCCAGGCTGATGTTTATTCCTTTTTTATAATCGCCGAGCACTACCTTTTCGCCACTCTCATTGGCTTTGCGACTCAATTTATGGGAAGGATTCAGCAGGTTGCGAGCTTTCAGGTTGAGGGAGAGATATTTGTTCAACCGGGCCTGCGAGACGAAGTCGAGTGTGACAAGTCCCCGTTCCATGATGTCCTGATATCCTTGCGTTCCAATCGTATAAATCTTATCGCTCACATAATTAAGAACCAGCGTATTGACAAAACTGCGTTCGTCTCGGGTGAAATGGTGAGAAAGGTCGAAGTTGGCAATCCACGGGGCAGCTCCTTCCAGTTGCGAACCGGTGGTGACGGTTGCCAAAGGCATCTTCGCATTGGTGTAAATGTAGGAACCGTTCAGTCCGAAGGAGAGTTTGTTCATGCCGTTCGCAGCACTGCTCAACGGACGGACAAACAGGTTTTTACGTATTTCCACCTCTACTCCGGCAACTATTGCACAATCCGAAATATTCTCGTATGAGAGATATCCACCGGCACTGGCCACTTCAATGCGGGAGATCGGTTCTTTGATATGTTTATAGAAAGCTGTCAGCGAAACGAGTTCCGTCGGGCTGGGATTGAAGTCCCATTTGAGGTCGAAGTTATAGTTGTCCGAGGGTTTCAGATTCGGATTTCCCTGACTGTTGAAATTCACGCCTACATAGCGGTAAGGAGATATTTCTTTGGCTTGCGGCAGCGTATAGGTCTTGCTTGCCCCCAAGCGGAGGGAATGTTTCTCATTCAGATTATATTTCAGATTGAGGCTGGGCAGGAAATAGTCTTTCCGGATGGTGTTGCTTCCTTCGGAACCGCCTCTATTCACATTATAATCTACATTGATATCTACACAATCATACTTCAACCCCAAGTTTACAATCCAACGCGGGGTAAACTGATAAGTAGCTTCGGCGTATGCCGAATGGATATTCTTGGTGACAGTATACTTGTCCACATTCTTCTGAATCTTGAACCAGCCGGAAGATAAGTTGTCCCGATTATAGTAATCATCAAGCGAGAAACCATCCAGCGAAGGGAAGTCGGAAGCATGTTCCACGGTCAGGTTGTATTCCGTAGCCTTGAAACTGTCGTCTACAAATCTGCCTGTGTAGCCGAGGCGGATATTGGAGATTTCTTCCACATCGTCTTTCAAGCGGTAGACCAAGCCTGCTTTTACATTAATATCATCTTCGTCCAGTGCGGAGAAGTAGCGTTGTTGAGAGTTTCCACGAAGCAGGGTGTATCCGTTTTCCGCTTTCGTGATATTGTTGATGCGGCGGTCCGGCTCGTATCCTTTCACCATATTGTAGGAAGCACCGGCATCCAGACTTAATGATTTGGTCAGTCCCCAATTGGTCAACAACTGATTGACGATTAAAAGGTTATCATTAGATTGCTGACGGCGGGTCAATCCCAAGTTATCGTAATCATCGCTAAAGATAGAATTCTTGCCGGTGTAGTCGCCTACCGACTGCGTGCCGGCGTGTATCATCATCAAGTTATAGCTGACGTGGTGACGGTTGTTCATATCGTAGTCCACGTTGGCCAGTAGCAGTTGGCTGATATTCTCGGCATATTTTTTTCCCTGCATATCTTTATAGATTGTGCCGCTGGTAGTGGTATTGCGTATCACTTCGTCCGTATACTGATAATCTGTTGTATGTCCGGCGGTCAGGAAGAAAGAAAGCGGATTCTTGTCCTTACCTATATAGAAACGTTTTCCGCCGGAAATGCTGTAACTCCGGTTTATCTGGAGATGTTTTTCGGTAGGGTCGAGTTTATTCTTGAATCCCCAAGTGTTTTCGTCGGCAGGTTCGGTGCGGTTGGCAAAACCCATAAAGTCCACCCCGTCCATTTTGAGGAAATCGGCTGTCAAGGTTTGCGTGTTCAGTCCGCCGGAAATGCCGATACCGAAGTTTCCGCCACCTATCAGTTCTTTGGAGACGATGTCGATCGTTGCGCCGCCGACATCACTGCTGCCGCCTGCGTTGAAGGCTTTGTTGACACCTACGGACTGTATGACGTCCGTTCCGAAAAAGTCAAGAGAGATATTCTTATATTCAGGGTCTTCGGAAGGAAGGGAGAAGCCGTTGAAGGTGGTTGCATTATAGCGGTCGCCCAGTCCGCGGACAAAGACGTTCTTCACTCCGTCTTGTTTGGATACTCCTGATACTTTGGTTACGGCGCCTTCCGCATCGGAAACCCCTTTGCGCGAAAGTTCCTTCACCCCTACGGACTGCACTGCAATGACGGCTTTCTGCTGTTCGAGCAGCAGCATATTTTCATTCTCACGATTCTTCTTTGCTACGACTACCACATCGGCAAGTTCCTGTGCATCCGTTTCCAGTTCCAGATTCAGTATCACCAGTTTGCCGTTCTCCACACGGACCTTGCGACGAACCTCGGTCTTGTATCCTACATATTTTATTTCAATATCATACATACCTTCCAACACACCACCGGCATTTAACTCAAAATTACCGTCCATATCAGTGACGGCTCCGGCCTGAGTGCCTATCAGACGAATCGTTGCTCCGATTAAAGGCTCCTTGGAAAGTTTGTCTTTCACAGCTCCTTTCACCTTGATATTAGCAGCCAGCGAAGAAAGTACACACAGCATACAAAAAAAGGCTGCAACGGAAAATCTTAAAAGAAATAGTTTTTTCATCGAACTTTGCTCTACGTTTTAAATCCGTGGGCAAAGGTAGGGGGTGGGTGTTACAACGGTAATACGGAGAAGATACAATCGGTTGAAAGATAGGTTGCAAGATTATTACACGACAGACAAGCCCAGTGCCGGGATATGACACCGGCCTGTCACAACTGTGACATCGGCTTGGCACAACTGTGACACCACGATGGCACAACTGTGACAAGCCGGTGGCACAAGCCCCCACTCAGAACATCTCCAGAAAGCTTGCGAACAACTAATGGAAGAGATGTACGGACCTTAAACCAGCTTCTTCTTTTTCCGGTAGTTCTCACGAAATTCTTTAGGAGAGCAAGCCTTCTTCTTTTTGAAGATCCGGTTGAAGTTGGAAAGATTATTGAATCCGCACTCATAGCAGATTTCGGCTATTGACATGGTAGAATCCACCAACAGGCGGGAAGCAAAACCAAGACGTATATCAATGATATAGTCGGAGAGATTCTTACCAGTCCGCAGTTTGAAGAACCGACTGAAGGACACATCCGTCATTCCAACCATAGCTGCCAACTGCCCCAAGCGAATCTCCTCCTGATAATGGGCATTGATATACTCCTGCACCTTTTGCACACGGCGGCTGTCCGAATGAATATCTATCTTGGCAAAAGACGAACTGGACAATGTGCGGGCTTCTTCTTCAAAAAGGGAGAGTTCGTAGAGAATCGTCATAAACTTGATTACTGCATAGAATCCCTGTTTCTCAGAAGCAAGTGTATCGAGCAACGGATATATTTTAAGAATGGCGGACATCGGGAAACAAAGTCCTTTCTGCGCCTTATCCAACATCCGGCGGATAGAGTCAAACTGGTTCTTATTGATAAAGCTCTTGAAGAAAAGATCGGAAGAAAACTGGATCGTTATCTCCCGTATCTCTTTCGAACGACATTCGTTCTGTTCCCAGACGTGCTCCAGGTCTTTACCTGTTATCAAGACCAAATCATAGTCGCCTATCACTTCGGAAGAATCTCCGACCACCCTTCTCACTCCCGCCGCCTTCTCGGTAAAGTTCAGTTCAAACTCGGAATGATTGTGGATAGGATAAGTAAATTCTGTCTTATAACGTTCTGCAATATAAAAACAGTCCTTGTCTGATAGAGGAGTGATTTCGCGGATTATCTGATTTGGTAACGGTGTAGTCATGACAATGGATAGTTAACAGTGTTTTATTGTTCTAATACTTATTTCTCTATTTTTACTCCTATCCGGCGCAGGTCGGCACCCGAAGGATTCTGGAATACTTGCAAGTCAAATTCGGGAATAATGGCAAGCACATGATCGAATACGTCTGCCTGTATGCCCTCATAGGCAACCCAGACTTTATTGGCCGAAAAGAAATAGAGTTCCAGAGGGATACCGGTTTCCGTCGGCTGGAGCTGGCGGACCATGCAAGTCAGTTCCTGATTAACGGTAGGAAGGCTTTTCAGATAATTAGTCAGGTAAGCGCGAAAAACACCCAAATTTGTCTGACGACGCCCGTTTACGAGTACTGAATTGTCAATATTATGTTCTTTGTTATATTCTTCCACTACTTTCTCCGTCCGGTCTACGTAATCTTTCAACAACTGTATCTTTCGATACTTCGCCAACATCTCCGGAGTACAGAAACGCACGCTGCTCATGTCTATATTGATAGAGCGTTTCACGCGGCGCCCACCGGACTCCTGCATTCCCTGCCAGTTCTGGAAAGAGTCACTAACCAGCAGGTAAGGCGGAATAGTGGTTATGGTATTATCGAAGTTGCGCACTTTCACGGTGTTCAAGGTTACTTCTATCACCGTACCATCCGCACCGTACTTTGGCATGGTAATCCAATCGCCCACTTTCAGCATATTGTTGGCAGAAAGCTGAATACCGGACACAAATCCCATAATACTGTCTTTGAATACCAACATCAGGACGGCAGCAGAAGCTCCGAGTCCCGTCAACAACACCACCGGACTTTGATTAATCAGAATACTGATGATGATAATAGCCCCTATAAAGAAAAGGATGACTTGTGCCGTCTGCAAAAGTCCCTTCAAAGGCTTGTCCCTATATTGCTCTTTCCGACTGTATACCTGATAAATGGCAGTAAACAACGAACTGACAAACCGCAGGAACACTGCAAGGATATAAATCATGCAAAGCCTGCGTAAGAAATCGAGCAACCCGGAATCAGCATGTTCGGGGAAAGCAATAGGAATGGCAATATAAATCAGAATCGGTGCCACCATTCTGCTAAGATGTACCATTACCTTATGATCGAATACGATATCATCCCACGTCGCCTTAGTTTGCTTCACCAGTTTTGCCACTACCCGCAAGATGATCCTGCGGCAGATTACGTTAGCCAGTAAAGCGATTCCGATAATAAACAGCAGCACTATCAGATTGTCAATCTTGTCAGCCCATTCTTCGTTCACTCCTGCCGATAGTAACGAGCGGTTGACTTCCTGCATCACTGCTCCTCCCAATTCTTCCACTTCCCCACTCGCTAATGCTACACTCACCGTATCAATTACTTCTTTCATAAATATTTTTTCTCTTTTGGTTTAGTTCTCTTTTATCTATTGTTTATTTCATTCTCCTTTCGCCAAGTATTCCTGAATGTCCTGCCGGAGCCATTCGTAATGAAAGAGCCGTTTATAGGCTACATTCTTTTTCAGCATGATCTCTACATTCACCTGACTGTTCTGATAACAGGTCAGTTCGTTTCTAAATTGTTCATTATGTTCTGCGAGGCGTTTGATCTCCTGCTCCCGTTCACGCCTCAGAGCAGTACAGACCGGAATCAGGAGTTTCATCACGACATTGTCCATTACGTGATGTCCCTGCATATATAAATAAGTCGTTTCGGGCATTAATCCCAGTTCCTTCAATTCATCACGTAAGTTGTTCACCTGATTGACAATACGGGGAAAACGTTTTTTCAATTCCGAAAGTTTCTGATTGACACGGTGTTGTAAAGCTTCCAGACTGTGTTCGGGATGCCTCAAACTTATCTCTTTCAAAGCCGTATATGTATGGAAGTCATACATCGGAAAGGTATAAGTATCACGCTGGCGGTAGAACCAGATATTCCACAGGAAAAGCGGATATACGATTTCCGAGTAACGTTTCAGGTAAGCATCGAAATCGAGAATAAAACGGTCGTTCAGCGTAGCCTGCACACACACTTCATGAAGACTTTCAGCAAAACAATGGTAGTTTTCAATGGCGTAAGTGTAGGTCTGGAAAATATATTTGTTCCGGTTAATCTTACGGGAGGTATTGGTAGCTCCTTGCAACAGAAAATCATAGTCACTGTCGACACAGGCAATCAGGCTTCTTCCCAGTTCCTTTGTATTCAACGTATTCATCAACACCATTTTCTTCCCTTTTGCCAGGGAGGTGGCGGAAGGAAGCATCACCTGGAAATAATGTTCGTCATCTTCAAATTCTTCGAGCAACGTACGCCAGAATGCGACATCATCATAGCTTTCTACATAAGCAATGATACGCCGGCGCGCCTTCTTCGAGTAGAGTTTATGGGCAGCGTTGAAGTAAGAAGAAGTCAGGTTATCTCTTAGTGAAGTTGCCATGTTGATAGTTACTAATTATACAAATTATGGTTTCGTTTGGGAACATCCTTTTTCAAACGTATGTTCCAACGAGGTGGATATATCGCTCACTTCCGTCACGGCGTCCAGCCAACCTTCCATAATGACGGCAGGCGAATGGGTAGTCAGGATAATCTGCACATTCGGATTCAGTTCCCGTATCATTGAAATTAATCTCTGCTGCCATTCGATATGAAGGGAAGCCTCCGGTTCATCCATAAACAGCACACAATGGCTGTTGTCCTGCACGAGTACCGTCAACAGAATTACTAACATCTGCTTTTCACCGGAAGACAGTTTATAGGGAAACAGCAGTTCGCCATCCTGATAGAAAGCAATGTCGTTCCGTTTACGGTCTATCTTCTTACGGGTATAGCTGAACAGTTCGTCAATCATATCCTGAAAACGACGTTTGGCAATCGACAGGGTCGCGGCTTTTCGCCGTTCTTCTTCATCGTTGCTCGAAAGCATTTCTATCATTTTATTGCCTATGTTGACCTGATAATCAAGATAACGGCGTTGGAGAAGGTAGAGCTGCCAGTCCAGTTCGGACTTCACATTCTTATCTGCCATACGGGCTGTAAAGTCGCCCATAATCAGGGGGCGGTCGTAACTGCGAATCACATCATACGGTATATAGGTGGCCTCGGGATTGTCGAAGAAAAGACGCACGCCGTTTTTTTCGTCGCTTTTCATCTCGCCGGAAAGGTCTTCAAGATAGCCGACGGAACGATTGAGAATCGTTGTCTTCCCCACTCCGTTAATGCCGGAAAGGATATTTACGTCGGGACGTAAATCCCAGCTTATATTAAAACGTCCCCATAGTCCGTGGATTTCGATACGACGGATATAATTGGCTTGTTGTTCCATAATATTCAAGTTTAATCAAGGCAAATATAAATAAAATGTCCCGTTTTCATGCACAAACGGGACATTTTGTTTTATCGTCTTCTCCTTTCTCTGTTTCAACAGAAATGAGACTACTTCATTTCTATCTCCGGTGTGGACGAGGACGCGGTCTGGCAGTAGTCCGCCGGGAAGATGATTACATAGTATCGCAATGTCTGCCACAACACCTTTCTTTATCATTTATCAAATGCTTATTATGATTAAGTCTTTGTCTGTGCAGGGAAGAATTATTCCCCTTGCCATTTTTTCTCAAAGTATGTCAGTTTATTTACCGGATTGAGAAAATACAAGAATAAAAAAGTTACCTTTGCCAACCGTTTTTTCTAATTAGATGTTATTCTTATAAGATTATATTAGATCACTATTATCAGCATGGACAAAAGTAAGAATCTACACGGTCATCTGTTTGCGTTGACAGCAAACGTTATGTGGGGCTTAATGGCTCCTATTGGTAAATCGGCTCTGCAAGAGTTTTCCGCTCTTTCCGTCACTACATTCCGTATGATAGGAGCTGCGGCTGCTTTCTGGATGTTATCTATATTCTGTAAACAAGAGCACGTCAACCACAGGGATATGCTAAAGATTTTCTTTGCCTCTCTGTTTGCCTTAGTATTTAATCAGGGGATCTTTATTTTCGGACTTTCCATGACTTCGCCTATCGACGCCTCTATCGTAACTACTACTTTGCCGATAGTAACCATGATTGTGGCTGCCATTTATCTGAAAGAACCGATTACAAACAAGAAGGTATTGGGAATTTTTGTAGGTGCTATGGGGGCACTTATCCTTATTTTAAGTAGTCAGGCTGCAAGTGGCGGTAACAGAAACCTTATCGGTGACTTGCTCTGTCTGGTAGCACAAATCAGTTTCTCTATCTATCTGACGGTATTCAAAGGACTATCTCAGCAGTATTCAGCGGTAACAATCAATAAATGGATGTTCGTTTACGCCTCGATATGTTATATACCTTTCTCCTATTATGACATTTCAACGATTCAGTGGGCCTCTATTTCCACCGTTGCTATCATACAAGTGCTCTATGTAGTACTAGGGGGAAGTTTCCTAGCCTATCTCTGCATTATGACGGCACAAAAACTGCTTCGTCCTACCGTTGTCAGTATGTATAATTATATGCAGCCGATTGTGGCTACGATTGCTGCCATTATTATGGGAATCGGAAGTTTCGGCTGGCAGAAAGGACTTGCCATTGCGCTCGTATTTCTCGGTGTATATATTGTAACGCAAAGTAAGTCGAAGGCTGATTTCGAGAAAGCAGGAAGGGAATTGTAATAACCACCAATCATTATTAGTTATCAGACACGGATTACACAAATTTCACAGTTCTTTGATTGACTAAAACTGTGAAGTCCGTGTAATCTGTGCCTGAATAGTTTTATTCTAGTTAGCCAGGATAGTCACTTCTGCACCGGACGCAAAGTCTTGTCCGTTCTGCGAACTCAAAGCAGTAAAGCGAATATAACGTGCCTTTACCGGCTTGTCGAACATCACCCTCTTTTCCTTTGAGTTATTAGCAAAAGTACCTTTCTTGACCGGATCACCCCATTCTTTACCATCCATGCTGACTTGAATAGAGTAATCCTTGATATTGCCATTATTTCCATTCTGACGCGGCAGATAGGTAAAGCCTTTGATTTCTTTTACTTCACCTGCATCAAGATCCACCCAGTGCGGATATTTGGCAACCGTTACTGAATACATTGTATGCCATATCGTACTAGGATCACCGTCAACCAGATTAGCAGCATCTCCATCGCCTGATTCCTGGCTGCTGGCATATACCACCTGCATCTGGATACTTTCTATCTTTTCAAACTTCATAACGGCACTAATATCCTTATTGTCCTTATACCATGCTTTCACAGTACCTCCATTACGCAAAGGAATAGGTTCTGTATATTCCTGTACCTTTTTACTACCGTCAATCGTATAGCAGAATACAGCGTCTTTCTTTGCCGACGTCAATTCTACCATCCCGGCAGGAGTACGTGTGATAGACAAAGGAATATCTCCGGCAGGAGCAACATTAGCAACAGCTGCCAAATTCGCACCAACAGCCGGACGGATAATAAAGCCCATATTATGATGACCGGCAAATACCCTGTCTTGAACAAGAGGGCCACCTTGACCGCAGCTATTACCACCCAAACCGGTAACTGCACAATCCAGATGCAAATAAGTATCACCTGCTTTAGGCAATTGATATGGATGAGAAGCCAGGATCAAATCAAGAGCAGAATATTGAAGTGCAGACACCGACAGGCGATCGGTAGCTATAAAGACTGCCCCTTGTCCTGCCTGATTCGTCAATGCACACCAACGTACATCTTCATGATTACCCATATCCTGCGGCTTCGGGAAATTCACAAACTCACCCGCTACCGTATTCGTATGTTGCTCTATGAACTGGCCACTCTTACGGTCGGCATAGTTATCAATCGGTCCACGACCATAATAAGTAAAGTTAGCATATTCCTGAGGAACTTTCATCACATAGCCAAGACGTGGCAAAGTCAGGCTGGGACGAGTAGAAGTAATACTGGACTGCAATTCGATAGAGCCGTCCGGATAAACCGTCCACACCTGATTGGTAATAAACTTAAAGTCATTGGCTCCAAATTTCCGGTCTGTCAGTTCCACAATACTATTCTTACCGGAACTGGTTCCCCCTTTAATGCTTGCAGCATTCGGCGCCTGCGATTCTACGGTAAAACTCAATACCATTTTACCATCCTTCTCACGAGCTGTTACCTCTATCATTTTATGTTGCAGGTTATGCAAACCATATTCAAACCAAGGAGCATAGAACCAGTTATCATTGTTTGTAAAGGCACGAAGTGCATCAAGTTTCGGTCCGTTTCCGGCCGCAATAATTGTTTTATCGCCGTATTTCAAGCTATAAATACTTCCGGTCTGCTGATCGAATTCCGCTTCAAAGCCGTCCCCTTTAATTTCGATTCTCTCTGTACTCGGGTTCATACGACTCTTCAGACTTCCCGCAGTAGCGGCAGCCACTTCACTGATTAACGGACGATCCGTAGCTTCCTTCACCAGTACCTGCTCTTCCGCCATTACGAAGTCTTTATCAGCCCAAGGCATCTTGTCTTTCAATATAAACTGCACTTTCACAAAGTACTCCGCATCTTTTTTAAACGCAGCACGATTATAGGGAAGAGAGATTTGCATCCGCTGGCGGGGAGCCAGATTGATGTCTTTCTTCAGAGTTGCCTGAATAGCCTTGCCGTCCTCATAAACGGACCACATCAAATAGTAGTCGTCCGACAGATTCTTGAAATAATACTTATTGAAGATCTCAAAGACACCCTTCTCAACATCGACAGCTTTCACTCCGATATTCTGATATACTTTTCTCACTTCATAATATTGAGGTTTCGGTTCCAGATCTCCGAACACGATTCCGTTCATTACAAACTGCCCATCATTGGGAGTATCGCCGAAGTCACCTCCATAAGCCAGATAACGCGTACCCGTTTTCGGATCGTAATTATACATGGACTGGTCTACCCAATCCCATATAGCACCGCCACAGAAGAAGTTGGTAGACTCCATAGCTTCCCAATAATCAATAAGATTACCGCAAGCATTTCCCATTGAATGAGCATACTCGGAGATATGGAACGGATATTTAATATCATATTTCCCCTGTACAGCACCACGTACCCAACCGATAGACGGATACTGATTCGAACCCATATCAACAATATCATTGTTACGTTCATATTGTACGGGACGGGAAGTATCGAACTTCTTCAACGCATCATAAGCCGCCACAAAATTCTTACCCGGACCGGCCTCATTACCTAACGACCAAATCACGATAGAAGGATTGTTGACATTGGCATGCACCATTTCCATAACACGAGCCACATGAGCATTTTTCCATTCCACCGGATGAGAAAGCGAAGCGGCACCATAATAATATTCGTGTGATTCGATGTTAGCCTCATCTTCCAGATAGATACCATATTTATTGCACAGGAAGTACCAATACGGATCATCCGGATAGTGAGAGTTACGAACATGATTGATGTTAGCACGCTTCATCAGCATAATTTCTTTTTCCATCATCTCACGGGTAATGGCATGTCCCACAGCAGGGTTGGATTCATGACGGTTCACCCCTTTCAGTTTAACGGTCTTTCCGTTCACATAATAATAGCGTCCGGCAAGCCCGAACTCATCTTCTGACGCAGGTGTATCTTTGATTTCCACTTTCCGAAAACCTACGATAGTAGAAACCGTTTCAATAGTCCTGTTCTTTTTATCTTTCAGTTCAGCAACAAGCGTATAGCGATAAGGAAACTCCGCCGACCACTTGTTAGGAGCCTTCACCTGAAAAACAGTTTGAACCTTACCAATCTCATTCGGAACGATCTTCTCTATAACCGGAGATGAAACGCCGTCTACCAACGTATTTTCATCAGAATACAGTTTATTGGCATACAAAGAATAATATACTTTATAATCCTTGGCTGCCTTTTTATCCAAGTTACGGATATCAGCGTTGATAGTCAAAGAACCATCCGTATAAGTAGCGTCCAAATCGGGAATAGCCACCAAGTCACGGAAATGAACCTTGGGAACCGAGTACAAAGCTACCGTACGGAAGATACCCGGCAGACGGAACATATCCTGTGCCTCCAGAAATGAACCATCCGAGCTACGATATACTTCGGCTGCTACGATATTTTTGCCTTTCTGAAGATAAGGGGTAATATTGAAATTAGCGGTATTGCGCGAGTTCTTGGAGAACCCCACATACTTACCGTTAATCCAAAGATAGAAGAAAGAATCCACACCGTCGAAACTGATGAATACTTCCCTGCCGTCCCAATCCTGAGGAATCTCAAAATCGCGGCGGAAGGAACCAACCTCATTACGGTGCTTATAAGTAGTCCAGTTAGCGGGCGGAGTACGCATCACTCCTCCGCGCCAGTCGTCTACCTTCACGCTATGTTGGAAGATAACCGGTTGATTGACATAAATAGGAGTTCCATACTTCAAGCTTCCGTCTTTCTGAATACCATAGATATTCCAGCTCGACGGTACAGGGATTACGTCCCACGAAGTCACATCATAATTCGTCTGATAGAAATCTGCCGGACGGGAATCGGGGTCGGGTGCCCAATGAAACTTCCAGTCGCCATTGAGAGACTGCCAGAACTTACTGTTTTCGGGCAATACTTTGCGAGCACTTTCCAAGTCTTGAAACGGAAAGAAATAAGCATGCGGCTGCTCCTTATTGAGTGCCAAGTTTTCGGGAGATTCCCACTCCGCTCCTGTCGGAGCATTCAAGGTAGCATAGGTAAACCCTTCTAAAGGTTGGTCTGCGAAACTCTGTACTGTGAGGGTGCAGCACAGAAGACCTGTTAACAAGGTTTTGTTCATAAGGTATTTTAAGTCAATAAATAATATTCTGTGTCCAATATTCATGGTTCTCTGAATGTAAATACAATCAGAAAGCATACCACCCCTATTTTTTCATCCGCTTTTTAACGTTCTTTTTCTAGTCGTCCCGTTTCAGGTCTGCGAAATAAGTATCGAGTAGGCTCTTTGCGGCTATAAATGATGTCAGATTTCCTTGCAACACTTGCTGTTCCTTTTCCAGAAGCATGGCTTCAATCTTCGGATTATGATAGAAACTGTCACGAAGTTGTTCGTTGATCGTTTCATACATCCAGTATTTACTTTGCTCGTTACGACGATATTCAAAATAACCGTTGGTCTTCACAAAGTCAATATATTCATAAATCATATCCCATATCTCCTTCACTCCGATATTATAAAAACCGGAATAGGTCAACACTTGGGGAGTCCATCCCGATTCGGGAGCAGGGAAAAGATGCAAAGCGTTACGAAATTGAGTAGCAGCCAGTTTTGCACGTTCCAGATTATCCCCGTCGGCCTTGTTGATCACAATGCCGTCGGCCATTTCCATAATACCGCGCTTAATGCCTTGCAACTCGTCTCCTGTACCTGCCAACTGAATCAGCAGGAAGAAATCTACCATAGAATGAACAGCCGTTTCACTCTGTCCCACCCCGACGGTTTCCACAAAAATCTTATCGAATCCGGCAGCCTCGCAGAGTACAATCGTCTCACGCGTTTTGCGTGCCACTCCTCCCAACGAACCTGCCGAGGGGCTAGGGCGGATAAATGACTTCGGATGTACGGAAAGCTGTTCCATACGCGTCTTATCTCCTAAGATACTGCCTTTACTACGTTCGCTACTGGGGTCGATAGCCAACACAGCCAGCTTTCCTCCTTTTTCAAGCACGTGCAAACCGAATACATCTATCGAAGTACTCTTTCCCGCGCCGGGAACTCCGCTGATACCTATACGGACAGAATTTCCGGAATGAGGCAGGCATTTCTCTATCACCTCTTGTGCTACGGCCTGATGTTCCGGTTTCACACTTTCCACTAATGTCACAGCCTGACTCAAAATAGTAATGTCGCCTTTCACAATCCCCTCAACAAACTCCGCCACCGAAAGCTGACGTTTTTTCGGCTTACGTTTCAGGTAAGGATTTACAGACGAAGGCTGCTCGATGCCTTTGTTGACAGCAAGCCCTTTGTATTCTCCACTATTTTCAGGATGTTCCATAGCCATAGAATTTAGCGTTTGATATTGATTTCAACTTTGGGATTCAACGGGTCGTTTGTAATCATAAGAATGCGTAAATGATGCTTCTTATTACCGACGTCACGTTTACGAATCGTTACTTTCAGCTTCGTCATTCCGTCCGGCGGCAGCACGGTCTTTTTCAGACTAACGCCCACAGAAGAATTAAACACCTGCAACTTACTGATTACTAACGGAGTCTTTCCGGCATTAGCAATCAAGATATTGTAGCTGGCTTTCTTTTTCTTTATCAATGGTACACTGAGGTCTATATTTGTTTCCGAGATACGGATAGCCGGTGCGTCCAACGAATCTTTCGCCGTCATCCGCGAGAAATCGGGAAGTAGAATAGCCGAAACGGGAATTTCATTATCCTCACTGACCTTATCACCGGCAAAACGGGAGAGATAGACGGAAGTCTGTGTCAATCCGTAATCATTCAGTTGGCTGGCGTCCAGCGTCAGTTTGACAGTTCCTTTCTTTCCTTTGAGCAGCACTTTAGGTTCCGCCTCCATTTTCAGGTAAGGAGGAAGATGCATCAGTACCGGTTCATAAGGACGGTCGGAAAGGTTGGCAATGCTGAACGTCATAGTTGGTTGCTGTCCGCGATATACATCGGGGAAGGCAAATTCATCCCGGTCGATACGGATATTACCGATAGCGAAAGGATGAGTCTTCGTATAATCCTTTATTTCCTGCACCACTTCACCCGTAAACTTCAGATAAACCAGATTCGGAGTAGCATTGCTATAAATACCGACCGACTTCTCGAAACGTCCCAATGCTTTGGCATCAAATGAAGCCTTTACAATACCTTTCGCTCCGGGAGCAATCGGTTCTTTTGTCCAGTCGGCCACGGCACAGGCACAAGAAGTGGTGACGTTGGTCAGCACCAAAGGCTGATTTCCGGTATTGGTAATGGTATACTCCACTGTCACCGGACGTTTCCATTCTATTTGTCCGAAGTTGTGCGTCTCCTTATTAGAAGAAATACGAGGTTGGGCGACAGCTGCCAAAGTGACAATAAGCAGAAAAAATATAGATAGTAAACTACGTTTCATGTGATATATTTTATTTTGGTGTACAAATGTAGGAGTTTTAGATGAGATATGAAACGTATTGAAAGGATTATTAACGGTGAACGTTTACCGTTCACCGTTAATAAGTTAATTATTTCACTTCTACCGTCATTGAAGCCGAATGAGAAGCATATTCCGGCGCATAGGCACATTGCATGGTTGCCAGCCCCGTTTCGTAAGTTCCCGCACGACTGACACGGTAACTATATTCCAGTACATAAACTCCCTTCCCCAAGTGATCGAAGAAGAAATTGGTAGAAGCATCTTTAATGTCCACATAATAGCCGATTCCGTTATTCCAGCGATAACCGGAGACACTGCCGATCGGCTCGAAACAAGCGCCACGCTGATCTTTCAACTGTACAAAGTCCATTGCATGGTCTACACGGATACTCAAACGGGAAACAACCTTATCACCTACCTGAAGCACCGTCTTTGCCGTGACCGGTTGCAGCTGAGGGGTATCATTCACCGTACGTTCCACATATAATTGTTTCTGTACATTTAACTCACCTCCCTGTTGCTTCACATCCTTGATCGGCGATTCATATTCTGCATAAACAGCTCCCCAGGCAATCCCCGGATTTCTCTTTTCCACTTCAATCTTGCGGGCATCCATGACATTCTTCTGTGTAAACGAACGTTTGATATATCCCAGTCCCGGCACCGTAGTCTTGCTCGGACTCACCGTTTCCAGTACTTCATTGGCAATCACAATCCGTACATCGCCCTGATTGTCAAGCAAATTAGTACCTTTCATCAACAGTGCATACACCGCATCTGCCGTAGTTACAGGGGAATCCCATTGTTGCGTCTGCTTCTGTTTCAACAGCCAGAGTTTCATTTCTTCCACCGTTTCGCTGTTTCCGCCGATCAATTCCAAAGCTTCCATAACGTCTACATGAGCCTGCATCCTCATTCCTCCCCACGCATAAGGATTCTCGTTGAAAGCGAAGAACATCCCCTGTTCGTCCGTCTTTGTCAGATGTTCTTTCAGAGAAGCAACAAATTCCTGCGCTTCTTTCTTTTGTCCGGCTTTATCGAGCACGATAGCAGCAATCGCCTTCGTATTCATTGAAGCTGCCGGAAGCAACTCTTTCACTTTAGAAAGATAATAAGCATACGCAGCTTTATTGGCAGCAGGAACCTGTCCGCCGGAAATAGCGACAATATACAGATATTGCAGGATAGAGCCCGACACTCCTGTGAACTTCACTCCTTCTTTCTGTGCTTTAAGAATATTTTTGTATTCTTCCAAAGCTGATTGGTGAAGATAAGTCAACGCCTTTTCCTGTAAAGCAAGTGCTGGTCCGTCCAACTTCTCACCGGTCAGCAGAGCAAGGCGGGCATTCAATTCGGCAATATAGGCCGTGACATAACCGCTGCCGTTCATTCCTTTATACCATGACCAGGCACCGTTGGAATTTTGCAATTCCTGCAATCTGGTCAGTGCAGCGATATTATTGTTACGGATATTATTCAAGTCGAACAGTGTAGCGATACGCTCTTTCTGCTGTTCTTCAGTCTGTGCTTCGAGTACCCACGGAGATTCGGACAACAGAATATTCTTCACTTCCTGATTCTTTTGCAAGTTGCTCAAGAAGGTTTCCTTCGTACCGCCCTGAAGTCTCCAGCTATCAAACACAGCCTTGATGCGTGGCTGACTGTTCATTATATACGAAGCCAATGTATTCGCATAGTAGGCGGTAGCCCATGAAATAGCGTTATTATTGACCGGAAGGCTCAAAGAAGGCAATGCCTGAATAACATACCAAGCAGGATTTCCGGTAAATTCAATCGTCAGTTTACGGTCTGTTGCCGTTTTACTATGCCGGTTGAACAAACTGTCGAGCGAGAAGGTGCGAGTTTCTTCTCCACGTATAGGCATGGGCAGTGTCTCTACCAAATGTTCCTTGTTGCTGAGTACCGGAACCAATTGTTGCTCTCCGTCGCTAAATGTGCCGCTATCGGCTATCATCCGACAACCCAGTACCTCGTATTTATCACTGACGGTAAACATGAAGTTCACACCAATTGTCTTGCCTGCCTCAACGGAGAACTTCTGTTTCTGTGTGTCGACAACCTTCTCCGTCACCGGATCGAAAAGAATCATGCTTACTGTTCCTGCTTGCGGCTTGCCAGTCATGTTAGAGACAGAGGCAGCAATAGAGGTCTTATCGCCCACACGCACGAAACGTGGCAGATTCGGGGTCAGCATAAATTCTTTACTGGTAATAGCTTCTCCGTCCAGCGTTCCCATTAACATTCCCTTGGTGTGAGCATATCCACGGAAATTCCAACGTGTCAGACTTTCGGGCATAGTGAAAGAGAAAGAAACCTCTCCCTGCTCATTGGTACGGAGTTGGGGATAGAAGAAAGCAGTCTCGGCAAGATTTGTACGCAAGCCGGCAGGAGCTTCAGGAAGCGCTTCTTCTCCGGAAGCGGCATCGGCCTTTCCTGCTACCATTGGCACTAACTCCGATTCAAACATTGTATCCGCAGCATCTTCGGAAACTAGCGCCGATGCATATCTCACCGCATTGCTCCGGCTTACAACGCTGCCTGTCACCGACATTTTCTTTTGCACTGCATATCCTCTGACCACTACTCCATCAGCTATGGATTCTGACATCGCATATACATTTCTTATATCAGGCTGCATAGCGAATCTGTCATACAACATTGCAGGTACTTTGAGAGACTTACGATCCCACCAATAATTGTAGGAGTTATTTCCAACATATCCGTTCATCCAATCGGAATAAGGAAGCAGTTGCTGGTAGTAAACCCGGAAATCCTGCCGGCGGTTCCAGATTTTATCAAGTGAGGCATCATACATCGTCGCCAACATTTCGGCATGAGCAGCCTGTCCCTGCGGTGTCTTGATTGTCAGTTTCCATTCCTCTTTCTGTCCGGGACGCAATTTATCACGGAATACGTCCCACTTCATCACCAATGTCTTGTCCGGCAAACGTTTTCTCGCCTGAACCCGTTCCTGATAAACCTGTCCGTCCCTCACCATACAGAAGTTCACGAAGATACCGTTACCGTAACTTTCCTGATACGGATATTGAAAACGAACAATCGTATCGGACAGATTCAGTGCCTTGCTTTCCAGCAGTTTATCACCGCAAAATACATTCATCATTATATAGGTATCCTTTTCCGAAGTTCCGAAATAGAATACCGCCGGATGAGCAGTGTCAAATTCCGTATTCTCTGCATAGAACCACACGGCGGACTGAACAGGCGGACGTTTGTCGTCAGAAGAGAAAAGAATCGTATTTGCTTCCGCCGTCACTTCTTTTCCCTGGTTATCTTTCACCGTTGCCTTCAGCACATACGGCCCGGAAGAAAATTTCCCCCAATTGAAGGTCATTTCCTTATTAGAAGTAAACGTTCCGGTTGCAACCGGTTTCTCGCCCAGTTGCTTGTAGTCCTTATCTTTCGCCGGATATAAAGAGTATGTACCTTTCACTTCCACAGGCTGTCCGTTCAGATTCTGTGCTTCAAACACAATGTTGAACGGCCTATCCTTGCAAATCTTTTCTTTCAACTCCGTCTGCAAAATCAATGAACGCTGTCCTGCCGAAATCATCTCCGTAGACGACTGTGTTTCACCTGCCGCATTGATAACAGTCGCTTCAACAGAATAACGATAATATATTTTATCATTATTCTTATAATCTGCACTTTCTTCCAGGCGAACCGGGATCGTAAATTCTCCGTTCCCGTTGGCAGTCACTTCACCCGAAGCAATCTGTACAGCCTCCGAAATCCTCCAGAAACTGCGAACAGAACGCTTCACCGTATACTTTACCGGAAGGTCCTGAAGCATCACACCGCTATAAGACTGTATCTTGCCTTTTACCTGCACTTCATCTCCGAGTCGGTAACTTTCCGTTTGCTTTTCAAACGTAATATCGAATGTCGGACGTTTATAATCCTCCACACGGATATTCGTTCTACTTTCTCCCGCCGTCAAAGAAAACATTCCGTTCAGACAGGCCGAAGGTAATGCGAAATCGGTGGTAAACGAACCGAATTCATTGGTACGTACCGACTTACGCCCCACTTCCTGATTATTTGTGTCCAACAAAGTTACAGTATAATCTTTACCGGGAAGCACATTGGCTGTATCCGATTTCTGCATATAAGCAATACCTTTCACATACACTGTCTGACCGGGACGGTACAAGGAACGGTCGGTCAATAACGTCATACTTTCCGTCGCTTCATCCTCATCATCGTAATAACCGTAGCTTCCGCCGTAAATACTTCGTTTCGGCATGGCTGTATCCACGCCTTTCGAAGCTTTCAAATATCTGTATTCGGATTTCCAGGGGAACACCACTTTTCCTTCTTCTCCCGTCGTAAACTCCTGCAACACTTTTTCGTCATTACTATACAATATTATCTTTGCGTTGGGTACAGGATGCCCGGTTTGAGCGTCCAAGGCCGCCACTTCATACTGTTGCCCCGGCAAACGGCACGTCAACACTTTGAAGCGGGTCACGTTAAACTCACTTTCACTATCCCGCTTGGCACGAATATCAGGAACAATACGCATGACGTAAGCTCCCACTTCCGGGGACTTGAAAGTGAACACCGTGTCCTGCGTCCGATAATCTTCCGGACGAAGAACCGAATAATGCTGTTCCTTCACCAACTTCTTCGCTTTATTAAAAAGGCGTACCGTAAAACCGTCCAGATTCTTATGCGAAGCTCTCAGTTTAATTTCTTCGCCGGGAAAAGCCTGGCTGATCACATTGACATTCAAGTAAGAAGATAGAATCTCCTGCCTCAGATTCTTCAAAGCATTAATCCTATGGTAAGACGGATAAAGTCCGATTGCCTCGTCACACAGTTTCAAGGCACTTACCGGCTGGTCTTTTTCAATTGCAAACTGAGCTTGCGCCAAATAAACTTCAGCACATATCGGTTCCGATTTGAATTTGCTTTTCAGTTCATTCAATGCAGCCAAATAAGGATCTTGCGTCAGTCCTATCAACCCGTTTTTAGCCTGGAAGGAACGGAACGCCTGATCCGCCATGCGTCGCCACTGCAAATAGTTGAGCAGTGCCAACACGTATCCTTCGTTCAGACCGGCTGCCTGATAGGCGGAAATCATATTTCCATAGATAGATATAATATCCTGTTTTACCGGATCCGAAGAAATATCGCCCGGTAATGTTCCGCTACTAAGTCTTTCTATCCGGTTCAAGGATTCTATGCCACGGGAAGCCAACAAATGATACATATCATGGTGATAATATTCACTAGTCTCCCCTAATTCCACAAAAGGAATATAATCGCGTGAGGACGTTTTGAGCAGCAGCACAGAGTCCGCCAGAGCCTCTTTCACATTTGTCCGCACTTTCTCTACGAATATATTTGCTGTCCATTCGCGTAGATCTGCGGAAGGAGCTTCCTCCACGATTTCCGTCCTTCTCCGGAGCTCCCATTGGTTATTGGCTGCATAATCAGCATAGATTCCCGCTATCAATGAGTGCAATATAGCACGGTCCATAGGCTGTTTTGTTTGTTTCGCCCATTGTTCCAGCCCGGTCAGACCGACATAAAAACTGTCGGGAGTCACTATTTCCTGATATTTCATCCTCCACATATATGCCTTCAGCATCTGGGCGGAATTCTTTTCTTTTTCTCCTTTCCGGTAAATCTCGTCAGTCAATCTTATTACTGTTTTAGGCAAACTCTTTTTTCCTGCCTGTTCTACTTCTTTCCATAATTTGTCGAAACTCTGTGCCTGCACTGCCGGAATCACTCCCAACCATAACAGCACCACCATACAAATCTGCCTTATTTTCATAATCTTTCTAGTTTAAGTTCGCTATAAGTCTCACTGTATAAATAACAAAGTAAAGAAATAAAGTTTAAACAATCATCTTTTTTTGAATAAATATAATAGATTTGCACAATCATAACAGATATAACAACCACAATGATTGTGATCATAAAACAGAGTTATCGCCGTTAATCCTCTCCTAACAAATTGTTTATGATATATATCTGTCACCTGTCACGAAACACGACCTAACCAAATGATTATGAGCAACTAAAGATGTGACAGCAACAAGTGACAGCAGCAAGTGACGGCAATAATGCTGTCACCTGGAATTGGATTGAACATGAAAAACTGACACTACGCCTTAACACTGTTGGTTTCGCGGCTCGAAACCCTGGTTCCATACGCTGGAAACTTCAGTTTCAGTTACTTGAAACCATTAGTTTCTTACCGATGAAACCATAGTTTCTAACTGATGAAACTTTAGTTTCAAGCAAAGGAAACTAACTCGGACGGTAACTGTTTTGTCGTACACAACCTTCTTCTATCGAAAAAAACAGTGAATACAATATCCGGGACTTATAAGAAGCAAAAAAAGTGGGGATAACGCTTTCAATAACGTATCCCCACTGCAAACTTAGCTAATGTTCTCTCTCTCATTTTTCAATTCTGTACCCCCATGCAAGCATTTCGTTACGACCTACTTCACTGAGGATTTTTCTAACTAAAGAACTTATTTTCTTCATAATCTTTAAACTTTTAAATTACTAATACTTGAAAACTAAAAAATTAAGCTTCCTCGTTCGGGCGAATATTAATTGTTGAATATCCCCAAACATGTACGTCGGCTTCGCCGATCTTTCTAAACAATCTTTCTAACCTTTTCATTTTGTTATCCTCTTATTTACATGTTATACAACACAAAAATACAGCCTTTGTTTATACATTGTACTCCAAAAAGGAAGAATTTTATGTTTTATAGCATATTTATTGATTTGCATCAATTAATTTATTTGTTATGAAGTAAAATCGTAATATTTAAGGCAACAAATATGACAAAAAGGCACGGATGACATTTCATCCGTGCCTTTTTCTATAAGAGACCTATTATATAATAGGAAAGAATAGCATTTATTTCATTGGAGTCTGTTCCAAAGTTGCAACGAGGAAGTCATAGAACTTCTGTACAGTAGGAATCAATGCTCTTTCGTCCGGTGAATGTGGTGAGCGCAAGGTAGGACCGAAGGAAATCATATCCAATCCCGGAATAATGGCACCGATAATACCGCATTCCAAACCTGCATGAATCACCTTCACCGCAGGTTCCACGCCAAACTGCTGCTTATATGACGCTTTCATCGCGTGCAAAATCGGAGAATTCACATCGGGCTGCCAACCGGAATAACCTCCTGTCATCTCTACCTTCATACCTGCCATAGAGAAACAAGACTCAAGACTGGTAGTGAGATATTCCTTCATACTATCGCTGGAGCTACGAGCCAAAATTTTAATTTCCGCTTTTCCACCGGCAATTGTTATAATAGCAAGGTTGGAAGAAGTCTCTACCGTATCGGGAACAGTCGGAATCATACGGGTCACACCATTCTGACAAGCAAAAATAGCATCAATCAGATTGTCCTGAATTTCTTCGGGCACTTGACCAGCCGGAACTTCCACACGTTCTGCCGTGAAACTGATCGGAGTCTCAATCGTCGAATATTCTTCATTGAACAGGTCTTCGCAATATTTCACCAAGCCCAACAATTCTTCTTCATTCTCAGCTGGAATGGTAACAACCGCGTGTGCCTCCCGTGGAATGGCATTACGCATATTGCCGCCTTCCCAACTTGCCAGGCGTGCTTCGTAACTGGCAACTGCCTCGCGGATAAAGCGAACCAGCAATTTGTTGGCATTGGCACGCCCTTCATTGATTTCCAATCCGGAATGCCCACCACGCAAGCCTTTCAACGTAACCTTAACAGCGATATCGCCTTCTTCGGGAGCTACCTCCTTATATTCCAGTGTAGCAGTGACATCCATACCGCCTGCACAACCGATATACAACTCGCCTTCATCTTCCGAATCGAGATTCAGAAGGATTTCTCCGTTCACTGTCCCCGGCTTCAGACCGAACGCGCCATACATACCGGTTTCTTCGTCTTTGGTAATCAGTGCTTCCAGCGGACCATGTTTCAAATCTTTCGCTTCAAGCACAGCCATGATAGCAGCCACGCCAAGCCCGTTATCTGCTCCCAGCGTAGTTCCTTTGGCCTTTACCCAGTCGCCATCTATATAAGTTTCAATAGGATCTTTTTCAAAATCGTGCACCGTATCGTTATTCTTCTGCGGAACCATGTCCATGTGTGCCTGAAGAATCACACCTTTCCGGTTTTCCATTCCCGGAGTTGCCGGTTTACGGATAATTACGTTACCTGCTTCGTCTACAAAAGATTCCAGTCCCAAGCCTTTTCCGAAGTTAATCAGAAATTCTGTTACTTTTTCCATGTGTCCCGACGGACGGGGAATCTGTGTCAACGAATAAAAATGCTTCCATACGTTTTGTGGAGCTAAAGAAAGAATAGTACTCATAACAAATCTATTTTTATAGTGATTACTTTCGCTGTCTATTGGTCAACGACAAAGCCGCCAAACCATATACGCCCAACAAAACTACTAAAAAGGTTTGAATCCCGTGCACAATCAGAGCAAATATTCCGGCATCTGTTTCATTTACTCCATAAAGCATCATCATCGAAATGACCGCAAAATGCCATGGACCCGCTCCGTTCGGCGTAGGCACAATCACTGCAAAAGTACCGCCTACAAACATAACCAGCGCCGCCAGGATGCTCAGATGAGCAGTAAAAGCGAAGCAATAGAACGTAAAATAGAAGTGAAAAAAATAACATCCCCAAATAGCCAATGTATAAAAACTAAAGAGAGGTATATTGCGCACTCCTTTCAATGACATCACACCTTCCCAAATATTGAGCACAAAACCTTTCACTCTTTCATAAAAGAACAACGTCTTCCGTAAATAATAAAGAAGCATTCCCACTCCGATAAAACAGAACAGGACGATATAGAACCACACGGAAGTCAGCAGATGCAGGAGCGAAGGTATCTTGGTTCCAGTCTGCTGAAGAAAAGTAACAAATATCGGCAGCTGAAGCAACACCGTGACGCCTGTTATCAGAAGAATTGTCAATGTATCGACCAGCCGTTCTGTAACAACCGTTCCGAGCGACTTGGCAAAAGAAACATTATCATATTTGGCCAGCACGCCGCAACGGCTCACTTCCCCGACCCTAGGAACTATCAGACTCGCGGCATACGATATGAAAATAGCATTCACACAATCACTCCTTTTCGGGAAAGCTTCCAACGGCTCCAACATCTGCTTCCACCGCCAGCCGCGAAACACCTGTGCGAGCACCCCAAATAATAACGAAAAGAACATCCACCACCAGTTCGTACCGTGCAGCAACACCTCACCCACCTTTGTAAAATCAAAGTTGTGATATACCCAAAATAGAATAAAGCCGCCCAAAACAATCGGTAATATCAGTTTCAGCGTCTTCTTTAATAGTTTCTTCATGCTTAATTCTTCATTAGCTTCGCTGACACATCTATTTATTTTTTTTAAATAGTGGTACGTTCTTCATTTAAAAGAATTACCTTTGTCGGCTGCAAAAGTAATTATTTAGTTGGTAAATGAAATTAGTAAAGCCTAAAAAGTTTCTCGGACAGCACTTTCTGAAAGATTTGAAAGTGGCGCAAGATATTGCCGATACGGTCGACCCCTTCCCCGAACTGCCTATTTTGGAGGTAGGACCGGGCATGGGAGTATTAACCCAGTTCCTGGTGAAAAAAGAACGGCCGGTGAAAGTCGTGGAAGTGGACTATGAATCGGTAGCTTATCTCCGCGAAGCTTATCCGTCGCTGGAAGATCATATCATCGAGGACGACTTCCTGAAAATGAATCTCCACCGGCTGTTCGACGGCAAGCCTTTCGTACTGACAGGTAATTACCCGTATAATATCTCCAGTCAGATATTCTTTAAAATGTTGGATAACAAGGATATTATCCCCTGTTGTACGGGCATGATCCAAAAGGAAGTAGCCGAACGTATTGCCGCCGGACCGGGCAGCAAAACTTACGGTATCCTCAGCGTATTGATACAGGCATGGTATAAGGTAGAATATCTGTTCACCGTCAGCGAACACGTATTCAACCCGCCGCCCAAAGTAAAAAGCGCCGTTATCCGCATGACACGCAATGATACGCAGGAGCTTGGCTGCGACGAAAAGTTGTTCAAGCAGGTTGTGAAAACGACTTTTAACCAACGGCGCAAAACGTTGCGCAACTCTATTAAGCCGATTCTGGGAAAAGAGTGTCCGCTCACAGAAGACACATTATTCAATAAACGCCCGGAACAGCTATCGGTAGAAGAATTTATCGATCTGACCAATAAAGTGGAAATAGCGCTGAAAGAGATGAACCTTCAGCCGTAAGTTGTAATTCGTAATTTGTAATTGACAAGCAGATGAACGAGGAATACATTGACAACGTTAAACACCTGATTGAGCAAAAAGACGCCGACCAGGTAAAAGAGCTTCTCGCCGACCTACACCCGGCCGACATCGCCGAATTGTGCAACGATCTGAACCCGGAAGAAGCCAAGTTCGTCTATCGACTACTCAATAACGAAACCGCTGCCGACGTACTCGTCGAAATGGATGAGGACGCCCGTAAGGAACTTCTCGATATGCTTCCTTCCGAAACAATCGCCAAGCGGTTTGTGGACTACATGGATACGGACGACGCCGTAGACCTGATGCGTGAACTGGACGAGGACAAACAGGAAGAGATTCTTTCGCACATCGAGGACATCGAACAAGCCGGAGACATCGTCGATTTGTTGAAATATGACGAAAATACGGCCGGTGGTTTAATGGGTACGGAAATGGTGCTTGTCAATGAGAACTGGAGTATGCCCGAATGCCTGAAAGAGATGCGCCAACAGGCGGAAGAACTAGACGAGATTTATTATGTATATGTCATCGACGACGATGAACGCCTGCGAGGTATATTCCCGCTCAAAAAGATGATAACGTCTCCTTCCGTATCCAAGGTAAAACACGTGATGCAGAAAGACCCGATTTCAGTACACGTGGATACGCCGATAGACGAGGTGGTGCAAGCGATCGAGAAGTATGACTTGGTGGCTATCCCCGTGATCGACAGTATCGGCCGGCTTGTCGGACAGATTACCGTTGACGATGTCATGGACGAAGTCCGTGAACAATCGGAACGTGACTATCAGTTGGCTTCCGGTCTTTCGCAGGATGTAGAAACGGATGATAATGTTCTCCGCCAGACAACGGCACGCCTTCCGTGGCTACTGATCGGCATGATCGGCGGAATCGGCAACTCGATGATATTGGGAAATTTCGATTCGACCTTTGCCGCTCATCCTGAAATGGCTTTATACATCCCGTTGATCGGTGGTACGGGCGGAAATGTCGGAACGCAATCGTCAGCTATCGTCGTACAGGGCCTCGCCAACAGTTCGCTGGATGCCAAAAATACATTCAAACAAGTGACAAAAGAAGCGGTGGTGGCCCTAATCAATGCTACTATCATTTCCCTGCTGGTATATACATATAATTTCATACGGTTCGGTGCAACAGCAACAGTCACCTACTCCGTATCTATCAGTTTGTTTGCCGTAGTGATGTTTGCCTCTATTTTCGGTACGCTGGTCCCCATGACTCTCGAAAAACTTAAAATAGACCCCGCCATTGCAACGGGACCATTTATAGCTATTACAAACGACATTATCGGCATGATGCTCTACATGGGAATCACCGTTTTATTATCATAAAATCAGAATAAACGAAAAAAAATAAGCAAAATAGTATGAAGTAATCGTTTTATTTCATTAATTTGTGACCCAAAACTAATATACAATGATGGACGCTCATGACACTAATCAGCCCTTGAACCAAGGGGAATTAGAAGAAGAAAAGAAAACAGTCGAGGTTTCTGAAGCCATTACAGAAACCCCGTCTGAAGAAACGACTGCCGAAGTTCAACCTGAAGCAGCTCCTAAACCTGCCACAAAGGAAGACGTACTAAACCGATTGAAAGAGCTTGCACAAGACGCAGAGAATGCGAACAAGCAGGAAATAGACAATCTGAAACAATCATTCTACAAGCTACATAATGCCGAACTGGAAGCTGCTAAAAAACAGTTTACCGACAACGGCGGCGCCGAAGAAGATTTCGTTCCCGAAGAAGACCCGGTGGAAGTGGAATTTAAACGCCTAATGGGGGTAATCAAAGAAAAACGAAGCAAACTTGTAGCCGAGCAGGAACGTCAGAAAGAAGAAAACCTTCAAGTCAAACTTTCCATTATCGAAGAACTGAAAGAATTGGTAGAATCGGGTGACGATGCCAACAAGTCTTACACGGAATTCAAAAAGCTCCAACAGCAATGGAATGAGACGAAGTTGGTTCCGCAAGGCAAAGTAAACGAACTTTGGAAGAATTATCAATTATACGTAGAGAAATTCTACGATCTATTAAAGTTAAACAACGAATTCCGCGAATATGATTTCAAGAAGAATCTGGAAATAAAGACGCATCTTTGCGAGGCTGCCGAAAAGCTGGCTGATGAAGAGGATGTGGTTTCTGCTTTCCACCAACTCCAGAAGTTACATCAGGAATTCCGTGATACGGGTCCGGTAGCGAAAGAGTTGCGCGACGAGATTTGGAATCGCTTCAAAGCAGCTTCTACGGCTGTAAATCGTCGTCACCAACTACATTTTGAAACGCTGAAAGAAGCGGAACAACATAATCTGGACCAAAAGACCGTTATCTGCGAAATCGTAGAAGCGATAGAATTCGATGAACTGAAAACATTCTCAGCTTGGGAAAACAAGACACAAGAAGTCATTGCCCTGCAAAACAAATGGAAAACTATCGGTTTTGCTCCCCAAAAGATGAACGTGAAGATATTCGAACGTTTCCGCCGTGCCTGCGACGACTTCTTCAAGAAAAAAGGAGAATTCTTCAAGAGCTTAAAAGAAGGCATGAACGAGAATTTGGAAAAGAAAAAAGCGCTTTGCGAAAAAGCGGAAGCCTTAAAAGACAGTACAGACTGGAAAGCAACTGCCGATACCCTGACGAAACTCCAAAAAGAGTGGAAGACAATCGGACCGGTAGCCAAGAAACATTCGGACGCTGTTTGGAAACGTTTTATCACGGCTTGTGACTATTTCTTTGAACAGAAAAACAAGGCTACTTCTTCACAACGCTCTATCGAAGTAGAAAACATGGAGAAGAAAAAGGCATTGATCGAAAAGTTGTCGTCCATAGACGAAAACATGGATATCGAGGAAGCCAGCACACTGGTACGGGATCTGATGAAAGAATGGAATTCTATCGGTCATGTACCATTCAAAGAAAAAGATAAGTTGTACAAGCAATATCATGGATTGATCGACCAGTTGTTCGACCGTTTCAACATTAGCGCTTCGAACAAGAAGTTAAGTAACTTCCGGTCAAACATCAGCAATATACAAGGTGGCGGACCACAATCTCTATACAGAGAACGCGAAAAGCTGGTACGTACTTATGAGAGTATGAAGAATGAACTCCAGACTTACGAAAATAACCTGGGTTTCCTGACTTCCACCTCAAAGAAAGGCAGCAGCCTGTTAACCGAGTTGAACCGTAAGGTAGAAAAGCTGAAAGCAGATTTGGAACTTGTATCACAGAAGATTAAAGTAATAGACGAATCTATAAAAGCAGAAGAATAATCTGTTTGTAAAGAAAGTTGCTACTGAAAATATAAAACAGGCTTTATGTTCGTTGAACAATAAAGCCTGTTCTTCTTTATTATTAAATGATAGCATTTAACGCCTTCAAAAACTGTCACCGAATTAGTCTACATTATCTTTAAATTTCAAGCGGGCAAAAAATGATAAAACCCCGCAAGAACTAATTCTTAGCAGGGTTTATTCTAATTAACCATTGTTTTTTGTTGGGCTACCTGGATTCGAACCAGGAATGACAGGACCAGAATCTGTAGTGTTACCATTACACCATAGCCCAATTATTTTCGTTTGCGGGTGCAAAGATACAAATATTTTGGGAATTCAAAACATTTCCACTATTTTTTTTGCAAAAATCCCCAAATTAATTTTTCAAATAAAAGCATCTCCACTAAAAAACACAAAAATTAAGTGATAACTTTCTTGTATCCAATAAATCAGCGTATATTTGTCAAAAATATCACGTTTATAATCAGAAACAAAGGGGAAGCCTTTTTTGTTATAAACCAAAAGAGAACATGAATTATTAATCTCAATTAAAAGAATGAACGATACTAAAGTATTAATTGAAAAAATAAAAGAGGGAATTCAAGAGAAAAAAGGTAAAAACATCATTATTGCCGATTTAACCAATATAGAAGATACTATCTGTAAATACTTCGTTATTTGTCAGGGAAATTCTCCCAGTCAGGTTGGTGCTATCGTAGATTCTATCAAAGAATTTACCCGTAAAGGTGCGGACAGCAAACCTTTTGCCGTTGACGGACTTCGAAATGCAGAATGGGTAGCTATGGACTATGCGGACGTACTGGTACATGTTTTTCTACCGGAAACAAGAGCCTTTTATAATCTGGAACACCTTTGGGCAGATGCCAAACTTATTCAAATCCCCGATTTAGACTAATCAACGATTATGGACAATAATAGTAGCAACAAAAACAATAGCAATAAACCTAACAACAAGGTTAATATGCCCAAGTTCAACTTGAACTGGATGTATATGATTATTGCCCTTATGCTTCTCGGCCTCTGGTGGGGCAGTGATTCAAGGGGAGCCGGAAACAAAGCTGTCACATACAGCGAATTTCAGGATTACGTTAAAAACGGTTATGTCAGCAAAGTGCTGGGGTATGAGGACAAGTCGATTGAGGCTTATCTCAAACCTAATTCCGTAGGTGCCGTATTCGGAGCGGACTCTACCAAAGTAGGGCGCAACCCGATCATCACAAGTAGGGCGCCGTCTACTGACAAACTGGAAGAATTTTTGCAGGCAGAAAAAGAAGCCGGTCATTTTGACGGGACCTCGGATTATCCGCCTAAATCAGATATATTCCCTGCTATCCTGATTCAGGTCCTGCCGCTTGTGCTGCTGATTGCTTTATGGATATTCTTCATGCGCCGTATGAGTGGCGGTGGTAGTGGAGGTCCTGGCGGTGTGTTTAATGTAGGTAAATCAAAAGCCCAACTTTTCGAAAAAGGAGGGGCGATCAAGATTACATTCAAAGATGTAGCCGGCCTGGCGGAAGCCAAACAGGAAGTAGAAGAAATTGTGGAGTTCTTGAAAGAACCTCAAAAATATACAGACTTGGGAGGTAAAATTCCTAAGGGAGCATTACTGGTAGGCCCTCCGGGGACCGGTAAAACATTACTCGCCAAAGCTGTGGCCGGTGAAGCTAATGTACCTTTCTTCTCGCTGGCAGGTTCTGACTTTGTGGAAATGTTTGTCGGCGTAGGTGCTTCCCGTGTCCGCGACTTGTTTAAGCAAGCCAAAGAGAAAGCTCCTTGTATCGTATTTATTGACGAGATTGACGCCGTTGGACGTGCCCGTGGCAAGAATCCTGCAATGGGAGGAAATGACGAACGCGAGAATACATTGAACCAGTTATTGACTGAAATGGACGGTTTCGGTTCCAATAGTGGTGTAATCATCCTGGCTGCGACCAACCGTGTAGATGTACTCGACAAGGCTTTACTCCGTGCCGGACGTTTTGACCGTCAGATACATGTAGACTTGCCCGACCTGAATGAACGTAAAGAAGTATTCGGTGTGCATTTGCGCCCGATCAAGATAGATGATACTGTAGATGTGGACCTTCTTGCCCGCCAAACTCCGGGGTTCTCCGGTGCGGACATTGCCAATGTTTGTAATGAAGCGGCCCTGATTGCAGCCCGTCACGGCAAGAAGTTCGTTGGAAAACAAGACTTCCTTGACGCCGTAGACCGCATCATCGGCGGTTTGGAAAAGAAGACAAAGATTACAACAGAAGCAGAAAGACGTTCTATCGCTCTGCATGAAGCGGGACACGCTTCGATCTCCTGGCTGCTGGAATATGCAAACCCGTTGATTAAAGTGACAATTGTTCCTCGCGGACGTGCATTGGGTGCTGCCTGGTATTTGCCGGAGGAACGCCAGATCACAACTAAAGAGCAAATGCTCGATGAAATGTGTGCCACTCTAGGAGGACGCGCTGCCGAAGATTTATTTCTCAATCGTATCTCCACAGGTGCTATGAACGACTTGGAAAGAGTCACCAAACAAGCATACGGAATGATAGCTTATTTAGGTATGAGCGACAAACTGCCTAACTTATGCTATTATAACAATGAAGAATATTCTTTCAATCGTCCATATAGTGAAAAGACAGCCGAACTGATTGATACGGAAGTCAAGAATATGGTGAATGAGCAATATGAACGTGCAAAAAAAATTCTGTCCGAACATCGGGAAGGACACAACCAGCTCGCTCAATTACTAATTGATAAGGAAGTAATCTTTGCCGAAGATGTTGAACGTATCTTTGGAAAACGCCCTTGGGCTTCCCGCTCAGAAGAAATCATGGCTGCCAAAGAAAGTCAGGAAGCTGCCGAAGCGGAAAAGAGACTGGCCGAAGAGGTGAAAGAGAAGGAGAAAGAAATCAAGGAAGAAGAAGCTGAAAACTCTACAGAGGAGAAAGAGACAACCGAAGCTAAGATTACCGTGGAAGGTAAAGTTTCCATAGAAAAAAAGGTGATCTCGGCGGAAGGTGGAAAGAAAACAACTTAAAACGCAAATATTTTGGCTAGCAATTTTATCAAACGGGCTATTACAGGTGTGCTTTTCGTCGCCATTCTGGTGGGATGCATCCTTTACACATCATTCAGTTTCGGTATACTGTTCATAATCATTAGCGCCTTGACTATTTATGAGTTTGGACAACTAGTAAATATGCGTGCTGACGGAGTAAACGTAAATAAAACGATTATCATGCTGGGAGGAGCTTATCTCTTCCTTGCAGTAATGGGCTTCTGTATTGATGCAGCTGATTCCAAGATCTTTATTCCTTACGTACTGCTACTGCTCTACTTAATGATTAGCGAGTTATACCTGAAAAAGGAAAATCCGGTGCTGAACTGGGCATATTCTATGCTTAGCCAGCTATATATCGGTCTGCCATTCGCACTACTGAACGTACTTGCTTTCCACAATGATCCCAGTTCGGAATACAGCAGTGTTAGCTACAACCCGATTTTGCCGTTATCTATCTTCATCTTCCTTTGGTTGAGTGACACAGGTGCATATTGCATCGGTTCGCTGATCGGAAAGCATCGTTTGTTCGAGCGTATTTCTCCTAAGAAATCGTGGGAAGGCTCTATCGGCGGAGGTATCGTTGCTATTGGTTCTTCCTTTATACTGGCACATTATTTTCCGTTCATGTCGATGTGGCAATGGGCAGGATTGGCGCTGGTAGTTGTAGTGTTCGGAACTTGGGGTGACTTGACAGAATCATTGCTAAAACGCCAACTTCACGTAAAAGATTCCGGTACAATTCTTCCGGGACACGGAGGCATGCTTGATCGGTTCGACAGTTCATTAATGGCTATACCGGCAGCAGTAGTCTATCTTTATGCTCTCACTTGGTTTTAAATCTGTATATTCAGAATAGAGATAAAAAATAAAGGTCGGGAAACTTTCTTTGCGAAAATTATCCCGACCTTTTTTTACACACAGTTACATAGGTTAGGTTATTTATCTGATTACAGATGTAGCATGTACATCTTTAGCTTTCTCCGGCACACCGACCGGATGTTCCAAGTCAAGTACTACCACTACTCCTTCTCCATTTTCTTCAGAGTTAATCGTTACCTTAAAACCTTTCATCGTAGTTTCACCTTCTTTGGGTGTCGGGTAGAACTTTTCCAAATTATAGGAAACTCGTCCCCAACCCCAATAGTCTGTTACATCATCATACGTATTATAACGTAACTCCAAATGAACATAGCCGTCTTCACCGATGCTTAAAGTTTCCGGAGTTTCGGGTTCACCCGGCTCAGTTGCTATCTTATTCTCCACGAGACTGATGCGATGTTTTTCACTGCGAGGCAAATTCTGGCGGAAGATAATGTTCAGAAACTTTCCTCCCAGCCACATATCACCCTGATAAATCAAAATAGGATCATTTCCAAATTCTTCTTCATTTTCAGCAGTCATCTCCTCAACTTCCTTAGTCAACACTTCCTGAATACCTTCCATTTTCACCTGAACACCTTTTTCATCACTCATGTCAGCCAAAGGATTGAAAAAGGATACCACACGTTCACCATCCACAGGTTTGAACCAAGGTATAGAAGTAGCAACCGGATCGATGATTCCCCAACGGTCACCTACCAAATAATAACCTCCTCCACCGGTAGTCCGGACCGTAGCCCAGTCCCAACTGAAATCTCCGATAGAATATCCATCATCATCATCACATGATTGCAACATTGGCATTAGTGCCAGTACTAACATACCTAAAAGCCACTTAAATTTTTTCATATCTGTTCCTTTCTTTTTTAATCTTCTGCTTAATAAATAAAAAAGCCGTGCAATTACTGCATCGGCTTTACGTTTATTCAGAAAAAGAAAGTTATTTTTTCAACAGCTTCACTATTCCATGAGCTGCATGACAGGGAGCACCGGCAGGTCCCAACCGTTCCGCCACATAATCATATCCAGTAAGCATTTCCTTCTTATACACTTCATTTTCAAGAAGATTAGCCAGTTCACACTGCATATTCTTTACCGTCATGGTATCAGCAACCAACTCTTTAACAACCTCACAGTCGGCAATCAGATTAACCAATGAAATATATTTCACAGTCAGAATGTGACGTCGTAGGAACGAAATAACTTTTCCAATCGGAGTATGATAGCAAACCACCTGAGGAACACGAAACAAAGCTGTTTCGAGAGTAGCCGTTCCCGATGTCACCAAAGCCGCATCTGCATGCTGTAAAATGCGGTATGTCTGTCCGAATATAATTTTTACGTTCGCCTGCCCCACATACTTTTCATAATATTCCGGGGTAATGCCGGGCGCACCGGCTAATACCAGTTGATAATCCGGGAAAGCAGAAGCAGCTTTCAGCATATCAGGCAAATTATCCTTGATTTCTTGCTTCCGACTACCTGCCAGCAAAGCAATAACCGGTTTATTCTCCAACTGGTTTGCTGCAATAAACGCAGCAAAGTCTTTCGGGTTCGTTTCCTGATAAGCAGCCACTTCGTCCACGGTAGGGTTTCCTACATAGTGAATGGGATACTGATGCTTCCCTTCAAAAAACTCAACTTCAAAAGGAAGTATAGAGAACAATTCGTCTACATCACGTTTGATATTCTTGATGCGATACTCCTTCCATGCCCATATCTTAGGAGATATATAATAGTAGACCGGTATTTGTGTCTTTGCATGAACAAATTTGGCAATATCAAGGTTGAACCCCGGATAATCCACCAAAATTACGACATCCGGATTCCAAGCAACAATGTCTTCTTTGCAACGTTTCATATTTGCAAAGATAGTGCGCAAATGAAGCAATACAGGAATAAATCCCATATATGCCAGCTCTTTATAATGCTTCACCATTTTGCCGCCAACAGCAGCCATTAGGTCGCCCCCGAAAAAGCGAAAATCGGCTTGCGGATCTGCCGTTTTCAAGGCACTCATCAAGTGGGAAGCGTGCAAGTCACCGGAAGCCTCACCAACAATCAGATAATACTTCATGATAGTTGAAGGTTCTTAATTGAACCATTTATTAAGCTCGTCCATAAAACCATAAGCCGTCACGTCAACAGTAGTCGGGGTGATAGCTACATAGCCGTTAACCAACGCCCAATGATCGTTTTTCTCATTTTCCGGTTCATGATCGGTAAATTCACCGGTTAACCAAAAATAATTTGTATCGTTCAAACGGGGACAAGGAGTCCATTCCCCGGTCCAACGTCCCTTTGCCTGTTCACAAATCCTTATTCCTTTGATATCGGCAGTATTCGGGAAGTTCACATTCAAACAAGTTAAAGGAGGAAGCCCTTTCTCCAATATCATAGCAGATATCTTGCGTACATAGAGTCCCGTAGCTTCAAAATCCGCATCATGGTCATGGTTACAAAGCGAAAAGCCAATAGAAGGAATACCATTCAGACAACCTTCAACCACCACTCCCATAGTACCGGAATAATGCATATTAGTTGCCGAATTATCTCCATGATTAATGCCTCCGACCACAAGATCCGGTTCTCGGTCGAGAACGGTATTGCGCGCCAGCTTGATGCAGTCGGTAGGCGTTCCCGTACACTTATAGACTGTTAATCCGACTTCTTTCTTGACCAGTTGATAATGAACAGGCTGCGTCACCGTCAGCGCACATCCGCTACCGGAACGCGGAGAGTCAGGAGCCATGACCACAATGTCCCCAAGAGGACGAAGAAATCTCACTAATTCATTAATACCCTTGGCCATAACCCCATCGTCATTGGAAACGAGTATCAACGGCTTCTTATTTTCCATATATTCAATCCTTTCCTTTTTAATATTCGCACAAAAGTAACAAAAAGAAGCCGTACCTCCAAACCCTCTTTCCTCCAGATGAAAAAGTATCTTCCTTCCCTGTTTCTACCCGTTTACAAATCTTAATCTTCTGCAAGCGAGCAAAAAAAGAAATAAATATCCAATATAAATATGTATATTTGCAAGCTCATAAAGAGAAAGGTAGATGATGAACCTGTCGAAGTTTAGTATCTGTTTCGTCCGACAGTTATTAACAAAACAGGTGACTTATCAACAGAAATTGCAAAGTTTCTCTTTTTTCGTAGGCGCTCTAAGGATTTATCACTTATTTCGCTGCCAATAAATTTAGAGAATATGGGAAAAATTATTGCTTTGGCTAATCAAAAAGGTGGTGTAGGAAAAACAACGACTACGATCAATCTCGCAGCTTCGCTTGCTACACTCGAAAAAAAGGTACTCGTAGTAGACGCCGACCCGCAAGCTAATGCCTCCTCCGGTCTGGGAGTGGACATCAAGCAGTCGGAATGTACTATCTATGAATGTATCATTGACAGAGCCAACGTACAGGACGCTATCCATGACACCGAAATTGATTCTTTAAAAGTAATCTCTTCGCACATCAATCTTGTAGGAGCAGAGATTGAAATGCTGAACCTCCCAAACCGCGAAAAGATACTGAAAGAAGTACTTACTCCTTTGAAGAAAGAATATGACTATATCCTGATAGACTGTTCTCCTTCATTAGGACTTATTACAATCAATGCCCTGACGGCAGCCGATTCTGTGATTATCCCCGTGCAGGCCGAATATTTTGCTCTCGAAGGGATCAGCAAACTGCTGAACACAATCAAGATTATCAAGTCGAAATTGAATCCGGCATTGGAAATCGAAGGTTTCCTGCTGACGATGTACGATTCACGCCTGCGCCAGGCAAACCAAATCTACGATGAAGTAAAACGCCACTTCCAGGAACTGGTGTTCAACACCGTAATTCAACGAAATGTGAAACTGAGCGAGGCTCCCAGCTACGGTGTCCCGACTATTCTTTATGATGCGGATTCCACCGGTGCCAAGAACCACCTGGCTCTTGCTAAAGAGATTATTAACCGTAATAAATAAGTAACGAAGAAGATATGGCAACACAAAGAAGAAATGCATTAGGACGCGGACTTGACGCCTTGCTCTCAATGGATGATGTGAAAACCGAAGGTTCTTCTTCCATTAACGAAATAGAGTTAGCTAAGATTTCAGTCAACCCTAACCAGCCTCGCCGTGAGTTTGACGAAACGGCCTTGCAGGAACTGGCTGATTCAATAGCGGAAATAGGTATCATCCAACCGATCACTTTACGTAAGGTATCGGACAATGAATACCAAATTATCGCAGGTGAACGCCGCTACCGTGCTTCACAGAGAGCCGGATTAAAAACAATCCCTGCTTACATCCGCACAGCCGACGACGAAAACATGATGGAAATGGCGCTGATCGAGAATATCCAGCGTGAAGACCTGAATGCTGTAGAAATCGCATTGGCTTATCAACATCTGCTAGACCAATATGAACTGACCCAAGAACGCCTTAGCGAGCGTATCGGCAAGAACCGGACGACTATCGCCAATTACTTGCGTCTGCTCAAGCTACCCGCTCCTATCCAAATGGCGCTACAAAACAAGCAGTTAGACATGGGACATGCCCGTGCGTTGATTTCATTAGGCGACCCTAAACTACAAGTAAAAATATTCGAAGAAATACAAGAACACGGATATTCAGTCCGCAAAGTCGAAGAGATTGTAAAATCATTAAGTGAAGGTGAAGCTGTGAAAAGCGGTACGCGGAAAATAACTCCGAAACGTGCCAAACTTCCGGAAGAATTTAACTTACTGAAGCAACAACTTTCAGGCTTTTTCAGCACCAAGGTACAACTCACTTGCTCCGAAAAGGGGAAAGGGAAAATTAGTATTCCTTTCAGTAATGAGGAGGAATTGGAACGTATCATGGAAATCTTCGATACGCTAAAGAAATAAATGACAAGAAAAAACAAGAAATATCAGTTACTAATCAGCACCCTGCTTCTCTGTTTTTTACAGATGGCAGGGATTGATGTGTATGCACAAGCCCCTGTAACTCCAGTTCAGAAAGATACTACCATTACGCACCGAGAACCGCCAAAAGCCCGTGCACGAAGACATCGTGACCCTATGCAAGAGCAAGATTCATTGCGAAAAGACAGCATAGTGTTACCTCCTAAGCATCTTCAGTCTATTGACAGTTTATCGGCAGCTAAAATACAAGTAGCCGACAGCCTTGATGCAGCCAACAAAAAAGAACTGAAGAAGATAGAACAGCCGGCAGCCATTGTCGTGAATACCGATACGGTTCCGCCTCCATCCCAAGACATTAATAAAAAGATATTCGTACCTAATCCGACCAAAGCTACCTGGCTTGCCGTCGTATTCCCGGGTGGAGGACAGATTTACAACCGCAAATACTGGAAACTGCCTATTATATATGGAGGATTTGCCGGTTGTGCGTATGCCTTGAGTTGGAATGGCAAGATGTATAAAGACTATTCGCAAGCCTATCTGGACATTATGGACAGCAATCCAAACACTAAAAGTTATGAAGATCTGCTGCCCCCTAATTCCTCTTACAACGAGGAACAATTAAAAAGTACGTTAAAACGAAGAAAGGATATGTTCCGGCGTTACCGGGACCTTAGTATATTTGCATTTATCGGAGTTTACCTCATCTCTATCATTGACGCTTATGTAGATGCCGAGTTGTCCAACTTCGATATAACCCCCGACCTAAGTATGAAAGTGGAACCGGCAGTTATCGACAATAACAACCAGTTCCGTTCAAATAGTTTGAAAAGCAAATCGGTCGGCTTGCAATGCGTATTACGATTTTAAAAACACAATTTAGATTGATCTTATTATTGAAGCATGAAGAAATTAGTTAACTATTGTTCGATTATTCTTCTTTTACTATTGGCAACATCCCAAGTAAAAGCCCAAAGTGTAGATGTGGTGATTCGTGAAAATGGTACAGAACGTAAGGAAAGCATCGACCTGCCTATGAGTATGACTTATCCGCTCGACAGTTTGCTGAACGATTGGAAAGCCAAAAATTACATTGATCTGGGCAAAGATTGCAGCACGGCTGAAGTAAATCCTTTATTCAGTGATTCTGTTTACATGGACCGCCTCTCACGCATCCCGGCTATTATGGAAATGCCATACAACGACATTGTACGCAAATTCATAGATATGTATGCAGGACGCCTACGTAATCAAGTTTCTTTTATGCTGAGCGCCTGCAACTTCTATATGCCGATTTTCGAAGAAGCATTGGATGCATACGGACTTCCATTGGAACTTAAATATCTTCCTATCATTGAATCAGCTTTGAACCCTTCCGCCGTATCACGTGCCGGCGCATCAGGCTTGTGGCAATTCATGATCGGCACAGGTAAAATCTACGGTTTGGAGTCCAACAGTTTGGTAGATGAACGCCGTGACCCGATCAAAGCAACATGGGCTGCCGCACGTTATCTGAAAGAGATGTACGCCATTTACGGCGACTGGAACCTTGTAATTGCCGCCTACAACTGTGGTCCCGGCACAATCAACAAAGCAATCCGTCGCGCCAACGGTGAAACGGATTACTGGAAAATCTACAATTTATTACCCAAAGAAACACGTGGTTATGTACCTGCCTTTATTGCAGCCAACTATGTGATGACCTATTACTGCGACCACAATATTTGTCCAATGGAAACTAATATTCCGGCAAGCACAGACACTGTGCAAGTGAACAAGAACCTGCATTTCGAACAGATTGCCGATCTTTGTAATGTGCCATTGGATCAAATAAAGAGTTTGAATCCACAGTACAAGAAACAAGTTATCCCGGGTGACAGCAAGCCTTATACCCTGCGGTTGCCGATCGAAGCAATCAGCAATTTCATCGACAAACAAGATACAATCTATGCACATCGCTCGAATGAATTGTTCCGTAACCGAAAAACTGTTGCCGTAAAAGAGAATACACCTAGTACCCGCAAAGCTACAACAGCCGTTGCTGGAAAAGGAAAACTGTCTTACTACACAATAAAAAGTGGAGACACTCTGTCGACTATTGCCGGAAAATATGGTGTCAGTGTTAAGGATATACAGCGGTGGAACGGAATGTCAAACACCAAGATTGCAGCAGGAAAACGATTGAAAATATACAAATAAACGGTATCCCGCTTGCACCGTTCGGAAATTTGCTTATTTTTGCAAAAGTAAGCAAGTGAAAGGATAACAATTATGGATAATCTGACCCCCAAAGAAATAGCTGATGAAGAGATGATCAATCAGGCGTTCCACGAACTGCTGAATGATTATCTCGCTACAAAACATCGCAAACGTGTTGAAATCATTACGAAGGCTTTCAACTTTGCCAATCAGGCGCACAAAGGAATCAAACGCCGTTCGGGCGAACCCTATATTATGCACCCGATTGCTGTGGCGAGTATCGTATGCAACGAAATCGGTCTCGGATCGACTTCTATTTGTGCAGCGTTACTGCATGATGTAGTGGAAGACACCGATTATACGGTAGAAGATATCGAAAACATCTTTGGTCCAAAGATTGCCCAAATTGTAGATGGACTTACTAAAATATCCGGAGGTATCTTTGGCGACCGTGCCTCGGCACAAGCAGAGAATTTCAAAAAGTTATTGCTTACCATGTCGAACGATATCCGGGTGATCCTTATCAAAATAGCCGACCGCCTGCACAATATGCGTACCCTTGGTTCCATGTTGCCCAACAAGCAATACAAGATAGCCGGCGAAACTCTTTATATCTACGCTCCCCTTGCCAACCGTCTGGGGCTTTATAAAATAAAGACCGAACTCGAAAATCTAAGTTTCAAATACGAACATCCCGAAGAATATGCCGAGATAGAAGAAAAGTTGAATGCGACAGCAGCCGAACGCGACAAGGTATTCAACGATTTCACAGCTCCTATCCGTACACAACTCGATAAAATGGGATTGAAATACCGGATTCTCGCCCGCGTAAAATCAATCTACTCAATCTGGAACAAGATGCAGACCAAGCACGTTCCTTTCGAAGAAATCTACGACCTACTGGCCGTCCGTATTATTTTTGAGCCTCGCAACATAGAGGAGGAACTCAACGACTGTTTCGATATCTACGTCTCTATCTCCAAAATATACAAGCCTCATCCTGACCGCCTCCGTGACTGGGTAAGTCATCCGAAGGCAAATGGTTATCAGGCGTTGCACGTTACCCTGATGGGGAACAACGGGCAATGGATTGAAGTTCAGATTCGCAGCGAACGAATGAACGACGTTGCCGAACAAGGCTTCGCAGCTCACTGGAAATATAAAGAGGGAGGCGGCAGTGAGGACGAAGGCGAATTAGAGAAATGGCTGAAAACGATCAAGGAAATACTGGATGATCCGCAACCGGACGCTATCGACTTTCTGGATACAATAAAACTGAACCTCTTTGCTTCCGAAATATTTGTGTTTACACCGAAAGGGGAGTTAAAGACGATGCCGCAAAATTCAACAGCACTGGACTTTGCTTTCTCACTGCACACTGATATCGGCAGCCATTGTATCGGCGCCAAAGTCAATCATAAACTCGTACCACTAAGTCACAAGTTACAAAGTGGCGACCAGGTGGAGATTCTGACATCTAAATCGCAACGTGTACAGCCGCAATGGGAGGTGTTTGCAACAACCGCCCGTGCCCGTGCCAAAATAGCCGCTATTCTGCGCAAAGAACGCAAAGTAAACCAAAAGCTTGGTGAAGAAATCCTTAGCGAATTTCTCAAAAAAGAGGAAATCCGTCCGGAAGATTCCGTGATTGAAAAATTGCGTAAATTGCATAATGCCAAAAACGAAGAGGAACTGCTGGCAGCTATCGGCAGCAAGGTTATCATTTTGGGAGAAGTGGACAAGAACGAACTGAAAGAAAAACAAACCAGCAACTGGAAGAAATACCTCACTTTCTCTTTCGGCAATACCAATAAAGAAAAGCCGGAAGAAAAAGAGCAACCTCAAGAGAAAGAAAAAATTAACCCGAAACAAATACTCAAACTGACGGAAGAAAGCCTTCAAAAGAAGTATATCATGGCAGAATGTTGTCATCCCATTCCGGGTGATGATGTTTTGGGATATGTCGATGAGAACGACCGGATTATTATCCACAAACGCCAATGTCCGGTTGCAGCCAAGCTGAAAAGCAGTTATGGTAACCGTATTCTGGCTACCGAATGGGATACCCACAAAGAACTCTCCTTCCTCGTCTATATATATATAAAAGGAATAGACAGTATGGGGCTTTTAAATGAAGTAACCCAAGTTATCTCCCGACAACTGAATGTCAACATCCGCAAATTGACAATCGAAACCAACGATGGCATCTTCGAAGGAAAGATACAATTGTGGGTACATGATGTGGAAGACGTAAAGACAATCTGTAACAACCTGAAGAAGATTCAGAATATCAAGCAGGTAAACCGCGTAGAAGAATAGTCATCGAATTAAAATGTTTGCAAGTAGGGGCGAGAAAATTTACTCCCGCCCGTCGAGTTCCCGTTTGATTGCCAGCAACTCATCCTTTATCGCTTTGAGTCTGTTCACAATCTCATAATTGCGGACAGTAGCTTCTTTATTATCTTTCAACCGCTGTCTGGCACCCGGAAGGGTCATTCCTTTTTCCTTAACCAAATGATAAATTAGTCCGATCGTCTCCACATCTTCTTTGCGATACTGGCGTATCCCTCTTCCCGTTGTTTTGGGAGAGATCTGTGGAAACTCCTTTTCCCAGAAACGGAGCAAAGACTGATTGACACCAAACATATCGGCCACTTCACCTATTGAATAATACAGCTTTAATTCCTTATCCGTATTGAGCATAGCATTCTTTTGTTTCTTTAAAATTTAATCGAACACCTTACCATGGTTGGCAGCTAACTGTATCATCTTCTCATAATCTTCTGCACTCAGATCCATGAAATAATAGTTTACAGGATTCACCACCTGACCTTTCACGTGCACTTCATAATGAAGATGCGGTCCGGTACTCTTTCCCGTACTCCCCACCTTTCCGATAACTTCACCACGTACAACCCTCTTACCCACTTTCGTATTGAAACCTTGCAAGTGAGCATAGCGCGTCATATATCCAAAGCCATGATCTATCTCAATCGTATTACCGTATCCGGTTTCCCATCCCACTTTCACGACAGTTCCATCTCCGGTAGCATATACATCTGTCCCCGGATGAGCCGAAAAGTCCATACCGGAATGAAACTTCGTCGTTCCATAAATCGGATCGATACGCGTTCCGTAACCGGAAGCGGTCTGACGAAGGTCTTTATTGGAAATAGGCTGAATGGCCGGAATACATTTCAACATCTCGTCATGGTTCTTGCACATATCCACCACATCATCAAAAGATTTGGATTGAATATACAGTCGTTTGGACAATACATCCAACTTTTGAGTGGTATTTACGACAAGCTTGGCATTGGCCAAGTCCATAAGTTCTTCATAACGGTTCGTACCTCCGTATCCTGCCTGACGAATAGCCGGAGAAACCGGGTCAGCTTGCAGAATCACGCGGTACAAGTTATCATCACGCTGCTGAATATCCTGAAGTACCCCCATGGCGTCATCCAAACGGCGGGAAAGTACATTATATTGCGCCTGTAAACGACTGTTTTCTATTCGCAATTCCTTTTCTGACGGTGAACCGAAGATAAAGAGCAACACGATGAAACAGCCTGCTCCCAGCCCCATACCGTAAAAGAGTCTGCGCAAGATACTGAGCGCACGCTGCCGTACAGTAGGATAAATTCGGTCATAAGTCTGGGTCTGTGGATTATAGATATAGTATACTTTGCGCATCTTTTTGGAAATATTTCGCTTGTTAATACGGCAAAAGTAATAAAAACAAGCTATCTTTGCACAGTTTTTTGAGAATATTAACCTCAACGATAGATATATAGAAGATATGTTGACTGCAAAAGAAATCAGAGATTCATTCAAGAATTTCTTTGAGTCGAAAGGACACCACATCGTTCCGTCGGCTCCCATGGTGATAAAAGACGACCCTACCCTGATGTTTACCAACGCGGGTATGAACCAGTTTAAAGATATTATTTTGGGTAACCACCCGGCGAAATACCAAAGAGTCGCGGACTCTCAGAAATGTCTGCGCGTAAGCGGAAAGCACAATGACCTGGAAGAAGTCGGACACGATACGTACCACCACACCATGTTTGAAATGCTCGGCAACTGGTCCTTCGGTGATTACTTCAAAAAAGAAGCAATCAACTGGGCATGGGAATACCTGGTAGAAGTACTGAAACTGAATCCGGAACATCTCTATGCCACTGTATTTGAAGGAAGCCCCGAAGAAGGACTGAGCCGTGACGACGAAGCCGCTTCTTACTGGGAGCAATTCCTACCGAAAGATCATATCATCAATGGCAACAAACACGATAACTTCTGGGAAATGGGTGATACAGGACCTTGCGGACCCTGTTCCGAAATTCATATCGACCTCCGTCCTGCTGAAGAACGTGCAAAAATCTCCGGTCGTGATCTAGTCAACCACGATCACCCGCAGGTAATTGAAATCTGGAACCTTGTATTTATGCAATATAACCGCAAAGCAGACAGTAGCCTCGAACCGCTTCCGGCAAAAGTAATTGACACCGGTATGGGATTTGAGCGTCTCTGTATGGCACTGCAAGGCAAAACGTCCAACTATGATACGGACGTATTCCAACCGATGCTGAAAGCGATTGCTGTCATGTCAGGCACAGAATACGGAAAAGACAAACAGCAGGACATCGCTATGCGCGTGATTGCCGACCATATCCGCACCATCGCTTTCTCTATCACAGACGGCCAATTGCCCTCTAACGCAAAAGCGGGTTATGTAATTCGCCGTATCCTCCGCCGTGCTGTTCGTTACGGATATACTTTCCTCGGACAAAAACAAGCATTCATGTACAAGTTGCTTCCGGTATTGATTGATAACATGGGAGACGCTTATCCTGAATTGATAGCACAGAAAACCCTGATCGAGAAAGTTATCAAAGAAGAAGAAGAAGCATTCCTCCGCACACTGGAAACCGGAATCCGTCTGTTGGACAAGACAATGGAAGATACCAAGGCTGCCGGAAAAACAGAGATCAGCGGCAAAGATGCCTTCACCTTATATGATACATTCGGTTTCCCGCTCGACCTGACAGAGCTGATTCTCCGCGAAAACGGAATGACTGTAAACCTCGAAGAATTCAACGCGGAAATGCAACAGCAGAAACAGCGTGCACGTAACGCTGCCGCTATCGAGACAGGCGACTGGATTACACTGAAAGAAGGAACAACGGAATTTGTAGGTTACGATTATACCGAATATGAAGCCTCTATCCTCCGTTATCGCCAGATCAAACAAAAGAACCAGACTTTGTATCAAATCGTATTGGACTACACTCCGTTCTATGCAGAAAGTGGTGGCCAGGTAGGTGACACGGGTGTATTGGTCAGCGAATTTGAAACGATTGAAGTAATCGACACCAAGAAAGAAAACAATCTTCCGATACATATTACCAAAAAGTTACCGGAACACCCGGAAGCTCCGTTCATGGCTTGTGTAAATACCGACAAACGCGCTGCCTGTGCAGCCAACCACTCGGCCACTCACTTGCTGGACGCTGCTCTCCGCGAAGTATTGGGCGAACACATCGAACAAAAGGGTTCATTGGTCACTCCGGACTCACTGCGTTTCGACTTCTCTCACTTCCAGAAGGTGACAGACGAAGAAATCCGCCAGGTGGAACACATCGTTAATGCAAGAATCCGTGCCAATATTCCTTTGAAGGAATATCGTAACATTCCTATCGAAGAAGCAAAAGAGCTGGGTGCTATCGCTCTTTTCGGCGAAAAATACGGTGACAGAGTACGTGTGATTCAATTCGGTTCTTCTATTGAGTTTTGTGGAGGTACACACGCAGCCGCAACAGGAAACATCGGCATGGTGAAGATTGTCTCAGAAAGTTCCGTTGCTGCCGGTGTCCGTCGTATCGAAGCTTACACAGGTGCACGTGTAGAAGAAATGTTGGATACTATCCAGGATACGCTCAGCGATCTGAAGGCACTCTTCAACAACACTCCTGACTTGGGAATTGCTATCCGCAAATATCTTGAAGAGAATGCCGGTTTGAAGAAACAAGTGGAAGATTTCATGAAAGAAAAAGAAGCGGCCTTGAAAGAAAGACTGTTGAAGAATATACAGGAAATTCATGGCATCAAAGTAATCAAGTTCTGTGCTCCTCTACCCGCAGAAGTGGTGAAGAATATTGCTTTCCAGCTTCGTGGCGAAATTACAGAAAACTTATTCTTCGTAGCCGGAAGTACGGATGCAGGCAAACCGATGTTGACAGTTATGATTAGCGATAACCTCGTAGCCGGTGGTCTGAAAGCAGGTAATCTGGTGAAAGAAGCTGCCAAACTGATTCAAGGTGGCGGCGGCGGCCAGCCTCACTTTGCAACAGCCGGAGGCAAAAACGCTGACGGGTTACCGGCAGCAGTTGAAAAAGTACTCGAACTTGCAGGAATCTAAGAGTAAGTAAATAAAATAAATAGAGTGTGTCTTAAGGTAGGAATTACTGTGAGACACACTCTATTTTTATATCCAAATCCGGACGCAGAGAAGGTTTGAATCAAGATACCAAGGGCTCGGTCTCCGACGCCAGTGAGGGACATCTCCGATATCGGGAAGCACAAACACAATTATAAAGTCTATCTTCCTCACTTTAAAAATATTGCGTATATAATATAGGGTTGTCACAGTTTTTTTCTACCTTTGCACGCAGATTAATTATTTTTCTTATCCTTCAAATAAATAAAATAAATAATCACTAATACCCAAAGAACGATGAGAACACCCACTTGTCTATGCCTGCTGTTAATCTGCATGCTGATTTCTTGTACCCCTACACAAGAGAAACATGAAATAGATTACACATCTTATGTAAATCCATTTATAGGAACAGACTTCACCGGAAACACTTATCCGGGCGCACAAGCGCCATTTGGAATGGTACAACTTAGTCCGGATAACGGACTCCCCGGCTGGGACCGCATCTCCGGATATTTTTACCCGGACAGTACGATTGCCGGATTCAGCCACACGCACCTCTCCGGTACCGGAGCTGGAGATCTGTATGATATCTCTTTTATGCCTGTCACGCTGCCTTACAAAGAAGCAGAAGCTCCACTGGGCATTCACTCCAAGTTCTCCCACGATGACGAAAGCGCCTATGCAGGCTATTATCAGGTACGCCTGACCGATTATAATATCAACGTCGAATTGACGGCAACCGAACGCTGCGGTATCCAACGGTATACCTTTCCCGAAGCTCAATCCGCTATCTTCCTGAACTTGAAGAAAGCGATGAATTGGGACTTTACCAACGACTCTCACATTGAGGTGATAGACTCCGTCACTATCCAAGGTTACCGTTTCTCTGACGGCTGGGCACGAGATCAGCACATCTACTTCCGTACCCGCTTCTCCAAGCCTTTCGAGAAAATAGAACTGGATACAATGGCTATCGTCAAAGAGAACAAACGTATCGGCACAGCTACTATCGCACGCTTCGACTTCAACACTCAAGAAGGCGAGCAGATACTTGTCAGCACAGCCATTTCCGGCGTCAGCATGGAAGGAGCTGCCAAGAACCTGCAAGCTGAAGTCCCCGAAAACAACTTCGACAAATATCTGGCTGCAACCAAAGCTAACTGGAACCGCCAACTCGGAAAGATTGAAGTAAAAAGTGACAACGAAGATGATAAAGTGAACTTCTACACAGCTATCTATCATTCAATGATCGCCCCGACAATTTATAGTGATGTGGATGGAGCTTATTACGGTCCCGACAAGAAAGTACACCAAGCCGACGGTTGGGTAAATTACAGCACTTTCTCCTTATGGGACACGTACCGTGCCGCTCACCCGCTTTTTACCTACACCGAACCGGAGCGTGTCAACGATATGGTGAAATCCTTCATCGCTTTCTACGAACAGAACGGACGTCTGCCGGTATGGAACTTCTACGGCAGCGAAACGGACATGATGATCGGTTACCACGCTGTTCCGGTGATTGCAGACGCTTATCTGAAAGGAATCGGAGACTTTGATGCGGAAAAGGCACTGGCTGCCTGCGTAGCAACTGCCAACCTGGACAATTACCGGGGCATCGGGCTTTACAAAAAATTAGGATATATACCTTATAACGTGACGGATAGCTATAACGCAGAAAACTGGTCGTTATCCAAAACACTGGAATATGCTTTCGATGACTACTGCATCGCCGAAATGGCACAGAAAATGGGCAAGAAAGATATTGCAGACGAATTCTATAAACGTTCGCAAAACTACAAGAATGTCTATAACCCGGCCACTTCATTCATGCAACCGCGTGATGACAAAGGCGTCTTTATCAAAGATTTCAAAGCAGACGACTATACTCCGCATATTTGCGAAAGCAACGGATGGCAATATTTCTGGTCTGTACAGCATGATGTTGACGGACTGGTCAATCTCGTAGGAGGCAAAAACCGGTTTGCGGAAAAGCTGGATAGTATGTTTACCTATCATCCGTCCGAAGATGACGAGCTCCCACTTTTCAGCACAGGAATGATCGGTCAATACGCGCACGGCAACGAACCGAGCCACCACGTTATCTACCTGTTCAATTCGATAGGATTCAATGACCGGACTCAATATTACGTGGCAAAAGTAATGAATGAGCTCTACAAGAACGAACCGGCCGGCCTTTGCGGCAATGAAGACTGCGGACAGATGTCGGCATGGTACGTATTCAGTGCTATGGGATTCTATCCTGTAAATCCGGTCAGCGGAAGATATGAAATAGGCACTCCCCTATTTCCGGAAATCAAGCTGCATCTCGCCAATGGCAAGACTTTTACAGTACTCGCTCCGAACGTAAACAAAGAAAATATCTATATCCAGTCAATCAAAGTGGACGGCCAACCTTACGATAAGACTTATCTCACCCATGAACAGATCATGAGCGGAGCTACTGTGGAATTCGAAATGAGTAACACCCCTAAAGCAATAGGCGTCATATTCGAAGAAAAGAATCCATAAATAAAACCAAACTTAACTGACCGAGAGCATGAACGAAAACTTCGATATTACTTATAAAGCACTGTTCCGCAGATACTATCCCAACCTGATTTTCTACGCCACCCGTCTGGTGGGTGAGGAAGAAGCGGAGGACGTAGTGCAGGATGTATTTGTAGAATTATGGAAGCGGAAAGACACCATAGAGATAGGAGATCAGATCCAAGCCTTTCTCTATCGTGCCGTTTACACCCGTGCTCTCAACGTCCTGAAACATCGCAATGTGGAAGACGGCTACTGCGCCGCCATGGAAGAAATCAACCAAAGGCGTGCCGAATTCTATCAACCGGACAACAACGAAGTGATCCGGAGGATTGAAGACCGGGAACTACGGAAAGAAATCTACGATGCAATCAACGAACTTCCGGACAAGTGCAAAGAAGTTTTCAAACTCAGCTATCTGCATGATATGAAAAACAAAGAGATAGCCGATGTCCTCGGGGTTTCACTACGCACGATAGAAGCACATATGTACAAGGCACTGAAGTACTTACGCAGTCGTCTAGATCCTCTTTGGATCATTATAGTCTTATTTTTGTGCAAGTAAGCTAAGTGTTTTTAGGTTCTGAATTGTATTATTTATATGAAGGAAAAGAAAATGAGAAATCTAAGTGAAGACATAATGAATAAATATTTGACTGGGCAATGCTCGGAAGAAGAAATCATCGAAGTAAATGCTTGGATGAAAGAATCGGAAGAAAATGCCCGTCAACTCTTTCGCATGGAAGAAATTTATCATTTGGGTAAATTCGACCGATATGCCGACGAACAACGGATAGCTCATGCTGAAAAGCTGTTATACAAAAAGTTGGATGAAGCAAAAGGGAAACAGGCCAAACTACTGCGTATGCATCGTTGGATGAGATATGCTGCCGTTATTGCCGTCATTCTTCTTATGGGAGGCGGAGCCGGGTACTGGTTCTATCATAACGGGGCAGACCAGCAATTAATGGTCGCTGTTGCCAACGAAGGTATCGTAAAGGAAGTGGTTCTACCGGACGGTACCAGAGTCTGGCTGAACAACCTTGCGACCTTAAAGTATCCACGCGAGTTTTCTGAAAAAGAACGTAATGTCTATCTGGAAGGAGAAGCCTATTTTGAGGTAACAAAGAACCGTCATAAACCATTTACCGTACAAAGCGACGCTATGCGTGTACGTGTATTGGGAACCACATTCAACTTTAAATCCGATAAGAATTGCCGGGTAGCGGAAGCAACACTGATTGAAGGTGAAATTGAAGTGAAAGGCAATAAGGAGGAAGGGCAGATTATTCTCGCCCCCGGCCAACGTGCCGAGTTAAACAAAAAAAGTGGACGGTTGACTGTGAAACAGGTGGATGCTAAGTTGGACGCCGTATGGCACGACAACCTGATTCCATTCCAAAAGGCCGATATCTTTACCATTACGAAAGCACTGGAACGTTTTTATGACGTGAAGATTATCCTGTCACCGGACATCCGGGCGGATAAGACTTACTCCGGTGTACTGAGAAGAAAGTCGACGATCGATTCTGTGCTAACGTCATTACAAAACTCTATACCTATTGATTATAAAATTGTAGGAAGCAATATCTTTATTTCCCCGAAATAAAGGGATTGCTTTCGGCAAAACTAAAAGCTATTACTACCATGAAACTAAAAACATTCCTAATAGTAGGATGTTTAGGAGGATTCTTCGCACTCAACTCCTGTACAGCTCCCACTAATGAGAAAGATTATAGCGTTTTTGTCAATCCCTTTATCGGTACCGGCGGACACGGGCATACGTTTCCCGGAGCAGTAGTTCCGCACGGAATGATCCAGCCAAGCCCGGATACCCGGATTGATGGCTGGGATGCCTGTTCAGGCTATTATTATGAAGACTCTACCATTAACGGATTCTCACACACGCACGTCAGTGGCACAGGATGTTGTGACTACGGCGACGTACTACTCATGCCGACTGTCGGCGAACAGCGATATCAGACCACTGATCCGCAAAGTCAGCAATTAGCGTATTCCTCCGCCTTCTCGCACGAGAATGAAACGGCAGAACCGGGATATTATTCCGTTTTTCTGGACACTTATCAGGTAAAAGCCGAGATATCGGCTACCAAACGTAGCGCTATCCATCGCTACACCTTCCCCGAAAGTTCCGAAGCCGGATTTATTCTTGACTTGGATTACAGCCTGCAACGGCAGACTAATTCCGACATGGGGATCGAGGTTATCAGCGACACGGAAATCTGCGGACATAAGAAAACAACTTATTGGGCTTTCGACCAATATATTAATTTCTATGCCAAGTTCTCCAAGCCGTTCTCTTATACGTTGGTGACCGATTCTATCACTATGGATAACGGCAAGCGGCTTCCTGTCTGCAAAGTTTTATTACACTTTAATACCACCAAAGATGAACAAGTACTGGTTAAAGTAGGTGTATCTGCCGTCGACATAGCCGGTGCACGCAAGAATGTAGAATCGGAGATGCCCGGCTGGGATTTCGATAAAGTGCGCAAGAATGCACGCTCCGCTTGGAATCAGTATCTGTCAAAGATAGATATTACGACTCCCGACAAGGACGACAAAACGATCTTCTACACCGCTCTATATCATACGGCTATCAGTCCGAACCTGTTCACGGACGCAGATGGACGTTACCTGGGAATGGATCTCGAAGTACATCAGGGAGATACAATCAATCCCCTGTATACTGTATTCTCTCTATGGGACACCTTCCGTGCACTGCATCCGTTAATGACAATTATCGACCCGGATCTGAACAATCAGTTTATCAATTCGCTCATCAAAAAACATCAGGAAGGCGGAATATACCCGATGTGGGATCTGGGCTCCAACTATACCGGTACTATGATTGGTTATCATGCCGTTCCGGTCATCGTGGATGCATATATGAAAGGTTACCGTAATTTTGATGCCAAAGAAGCATACAAAGCATCTCTGCGCGCTGCGGAATATGACACTACCGGTATTAAATGCCCGGCCCTGGTGTTACCCCACCTTATGCCGAAAGCCAAATATTACAAGAACGCAATCGGCTACATTCCTTGTGACCGTGAAAATGAATCGGTAGCCAAAGCGTTGGAATATGCATACGACGACTGGTGTATTTCTATCTTCGCTGAAGCAATGAGCGACTTTGAAACAAAAGCCAAATACGAACGTTTTGCCAAAGCCTACGAGTTTTATTTCGACAAATCTACCCGCTTCATGCGCGGACTGGATTCAAAAGGTGAATGGCGTACCCCGTTCAACCCACGTGCCTCTACTCACCGCAGCGATGATTATTGCGAAGGAACAGCTTGGCAATGGACTTGGTTTGTACCTCACGATGTAGATGGATTGGTTAATCTAATGGGAGGTGAAGACGCTTTTGTACAAAAACTCGACTCACTGTTTACGGTAGATTCATCACTCGAAGGAGAAATGATTTCGTCAGACATCAGCGGCCTTATCGGACAATATGCGCACGGCAATGAACCGAGTCATCACGTCATTCACCTGTACAACTACGTCAACCGCCCGTGGAGAACACAGGAACTGGTAGACAGTGTTTATCAAAGCCAATATGCCAACAGTACAGACGGACTGTCAGGTAATGAAGACTGCGGACAAATGTCTGCCTGGTATATACTCAATTCTATGGGATTCTATCAGGTATGTCCCGGCAAACCGATATATTCTATCGGACGTCCCGCCTTCGACAAGGCAGTTATTAATCTGCCCGAAGAAAAGACATTCAGTATCGTAGTAAAAAACAACGAAAAGAAGAACAAATATATTGAAAGCGTAACACTGAACGGCCAACCGTTGAATACCCCATTCTTCCATCATCAGGATATTGCAAACGGAGGAACAATGGAAATCAAAATGACCGCCCAACCCACGAAATGGGGAGTGAGATAATACGTTTGATTGCTTACTATTAAAACATATACGCCATGAAAAGACTATTAATAATAATTTGTGTACTTGCTTGCACATTCTTTGCCAAAGCCAAAGACCGGACACAGTATGTCAACCCGCTAATGGGTTCCCAGTCTACTTTCGAATTATCAACAGGTAATACTTATCCGGCCATTGCCCGTCCCTGGGGGATGAACTTCTGGACTCCGCAGACAGGAAAAATGGGTGACGGCTGGCAATACACTTATACCGCTAACAAGATTCGCGGTTTCAAGCAGACGCATCAACCCAGTCCGTGGATTAACGACTACGGACAGTTCTCTATCATGCCCGTAGTAGGCAAACCGGAGTTTAACGAAGAAAAGCGCGCAAGCTGGTTTGCCCACAAAGGGGAGATCGCCACTCCTTATTATTATAAAGTATATCTCGCCGAACATGACATCGTGACGGAAATGGCCCCGACGGAACGCGCTGTCCTTTTCCGCTTCACTTTCCCGGAAAATGAACATTCTTATATCATAGTGGACGCTTTCGACAAAGGCTCGTATGTCAAAGTGATTCCGGAGGAAAACAAGATTATCGGCTATACCACCCGCAATAGCGGAGGAGTTCCCGAAAACTTCAAGAATTACTTTATCATCGAGTTCGACAAGCCTTTCACATACAAAGCAACAGTAGCCAATGGCAATCTTCAAGAAAACGTTACCGAACAAACAACTGACCATGCCGGAGCTATTATTGGTTTCCGGACACATAAGGGCGAACAGGTGCACGCAAGGATTGCTTCTTCTTTTATCAGCTTCGAACAGGCGGCTGTCAACATGAAAGAACTGGGCAAGGATAATATCGAGCAAGTAGCCAAGAAAGGAAAAGAAGCATGGAACCAGGTATTAGGAAAAATTGAAGTGGAAGGCGGCAATCTGGACCAATATCGTACATTCTATTCCTGTTTATACCGTTCACTCCTGTTCCCGCGCAAGTTCTACGAACTGGACGCGAACGGCCGGCCGATTCATTACAGTCCATACAACGGACAAGTATTGCCGGGATATATGTATACCGACACAGGTTTTTGGGATACGTTCCGATGTCTGTTCCCGTTACTGAATCTGATGTATCCTTCGGTTAACAAGGAGATGCAGGAAGGGCTTATCAATACATATAAAGAAAGCGGGTTCTTCCCCGAATGGGCAAGTCCGGGACACAGAGGATGTATGGTAGGCAATAATTCGGCTTCTGTTCTGGTAGATGCTTACATGAAAGGCGTGAAAGTGGACGATATAAAAACGCTGTATGAAGGATTGCTGCATGGAACAGAGAATGTACATCCTGAAGTATCTTCAACAGGACGCTTGGGACATGAATATTATAACAAGCTGGGATATGTACCATACGATGTGAAAATCAACGAGAATGCAGCACGTACACTGGAATATGCATACGACGACTGGTGCATCTACAAACTGGCTAAAGAACTGAAACGCCCGAAAAAAGAGATCAATCTTTTTGCAAAGCGTGCCATGAATTACAAAAATCTCTTCGACAAGGAGTCTAAATTAATGCGCGGACGCAATGAAGACGGTACATTCCAGTCACCATTCTCTCCATTGAAATGGGGCGATGCCTTTACAGAAGGAAATAGCTGGCACTACACCTGGTCTGTGTTCCATGATCCGCAAGGACTAATCGACTTAATGGGCGGAAAAGAGATGTTCGTCACTATGATGGACTCCGTTTTTGCTGTACCTCCCGTATTCGATGACAGTTACTACGGACAGGTGATTCATGAAATTCGCGAAATGACCGTTATGAATATGGGTAATTATGCACACGGCAATCAGCCTATCCAGCACATGATTTATTTATATGATTATGCAGGCCAGCCCTGGAAAGCCCAGTACTGGTTGCGCCAAGTCATGGACAAAATGTACACTCCGGGGCCTGACGGTTATTGCGGTGACGAAGACAACGGACAAACTTCCGCCTGGTATGTATTCTCTGCATTAGGTTTCTATCCTGTTTGTCCGGGAACGGATGAATATATCGTAGGCGCTCCTTTATTCAAGAAAGCCACACTTCATTTTGAGAATGGCAACAGTTTGGTGATTGATGCCCCGAACAACAGTAAAAAGAACTTCTATGTCAATTCGATGAACGTAAACGGCACTGACTATACTAAAAATTATCTTCGCCACGAAGAATTATTCAAAGGTGGTATCATCAAAGTAGATATGAGTAATCAACCGAATATGAACAGAGGTACGAAAGAAGAAGATATGCCTTATTCTTTCTCTAAAGAGCAATAATCCTTTATTCAATAGTGTGCCGCTATTTCAATTGCTGTCCTTCAGTTCACTTCTGAAAGCGGCTATTCATTGAGATTTCGACTAAAAGTGGTAGTCTGAAAGTAAACTTCTTTGCTTTCAGGCTATTTTTCAATAAGTTTTCACTACTTTTGCTCAACAAACATCTACAAATCATGGAAGAAAAAATTGACTTTGCAAAAGTCCCTTATCAATATTCGATGTGCCTTAACCGACAATGCCCCCAAGCAGGTACCTGCCTAAGACAACTTACAGAACAAAGCGTACCGGAAAACATAGAGCACTGGATTATCATCAGTCCCAAATATCTGTCTACCGTGAAAGGCGGCTGTCCCCATTACCGTTCCAGTACAAAAGTACGATACGCCCAAGGATTCATCGGAATCTTAGAGAATCTACCTTATAAACAAATGCAAACCGTTATCCTGCACCTAATGAATTATTTAGGACGCAGAACCTACTATCGTGCCCGTAAAGGCGAACGTTTACTCTCTCCTTCCGAACAACAGCATATACTGAATATCCTCAGAAACTGCGGAGTTACCACCACACAAGAATTTGATGCATACGTTGAAGACTATGACTGGTAATCCGGTCTCCCAATTGACATAACTGCAACACAGCATTGGCACAACTGTGCCACGGGCTTGTCACAACAATGACACCGTGGTGGCACAACTGTGCCAAGCCCATGTCACAACTCTTAAATGAGAAGCACTGCAATGATAGTACAAAGGGATTTACACACGAAATCATAATACTCTTAATTATATAAAGAAAAAAAGATAAATTAGACTAAGTGTTTATTGCGTTAGCATTGTTTTATTTATAAAAGAAGAAAATAAGACTTCTTTTATTAGTTCAATAATTTTTATACAACCATTAAATTAAATGTATGGAAAGCAATCATTCTATTCAAAAGTCGAACTTACTTCGAGCTTTATTGGTTTTAATTTTCATGGCAATCCCATTACAATGGGCTACCGCACAGTTGACATTATCAACTACACGCACAAACTTAGGAACTGTTATTAAACAGATACAGTCCCAGTCTAAGTATCAATTCTTTTATAACGACAAGTTATCTGCCACCCAAGTAGAGGCAGTGAATGTAAAAGACGCTTCTTTAGAACAAGTCCTCAACTCTCTTCTGAGCGGAACAAGCATTTCGTACAAGGTAGAAGACAATATTGTATACCTGTCAGAAAAAAATGCGCAACAAACCAACCAACAACAAGTTGGCCAGGAACACACGATTACCGGACAAGTCATCGATACTAAAGGAGAAATGCTGATTGGTGTCAGTATCCTGCAAAAAGGAACAAGTAATGGTACCATTACAGACATGGATGGCAATTATACCCTCAAGGTCAGCGGTGAACAGCCTGTATTGGTATTTTCCTATATAGGATATAAGACATTAGAGATTCCGGGCAACAAACCGACTCTCAATGTCACGATGTCGGACGATACTCAAGTTATCGATGAAGTCGTCGTTACCGCATTAGGTATCAAACGCGAAAAGAAAATGCTGGGATATGCAGTTCAGGAAATAAAAAGCGACCAGCTGAACAAGACCGGAGATCCTTCTGTGACAAGCGCTTTGCAAGGAAAAGTGGCAGGTCTTCAGATGAATACGGCAGGTACAGGTTTGGGAGGTTCCACCAAGATTACGATTCGTGGTAATTCCTCCTTATCAGACAATAACCAACCTTTATGGATTATCGATGGTGTGCCTTTCAGCGACAACAACAGTTCTGACGCTTCTTACTATGGCGGTGTAGACCGTGGCGGTGCCTCTGTCGACATTAATCCCGATGACATCGAAACCATTTCTGTACTGAAAGGTCCGAATGCTGCCGCTCTCTACGGTTCACGTGCCGGTAATGGTGTCATCCTGATAACAACCAAAAAAGGTTCAAAAAAAGAAGGATTCGGTGTTCGTTATAGCGGGAACTTCACATGGAGCACAGTAGCTGAAACACTGAAAATGCAGGAACGCTACGGTCAAGGAACAGACGGTGTTTACAATAAGGCTGCGAGCAGTAGTTGGGGTAGCGAATTGGATGGACACATGGTAGAAGCCTGGAACGGAGAACAACGTGCTTATTCTAAGTATGGAAACAAATTGGAAGATTATTTCAACACCGGTTTTGCCCACAACCATAATGTGTCTATCAGTAATGTAACCGACAAGTCTCATTTCCGTGCATCTTTCGGCAGTTCTAACAATAAAGGTTTATTCCCGAACGAGAAATTGGATAAGATAAATATTGACCTGAACGCCGGTGCAGAAATGAACAAATATCTCTCTATGGAAGGAAAAGTCTCCTTATCACGAACCAAGGCAGAAGATCGTCCCTATTTCGGAAGTTATGGAGTTATTGCACAGTTAATCGGTATTCCGCACAACGTGTCTTTGGATGATTTAAAGAATTATTCAACAGAAAACTCCGCACACGTGAATTGGGCAGGCCCGAACCCCGGATTGGAAAATCCATATTACGTACAAGACCAGCGCCATAATTCTGACGAACGTTGGAGAGCTTTCGGATACTACAACGCAAAAATCAACTTTACCGACTGGTTACACTTTAGCGCCAAATATGCATTCGACTATTACCGTACACGTGTTCAAAGCACCGACTTATCGAACGGTATCGGTAAAACTATCGAAAACATTACCGATGACCGTATGAGCCGCAGTGAGGAAAACTTCTTTGAGTCAAATGCAGAATTTATCCTTGCCGGAGACAACCGTATCGGAGAAAATTTCCGTATCGGCTACACAGTAGGTGCCAACTTCATGTATCAGAAATTTGAGACCTTGTCGGCTGAAACAAAAGACATGGTAAACAAGAACCAATGGATATTCAATGCCGCAAACATTCTGAACAGTGCTGCTGAAGATGGACACGAACGCGCTACCAACTCTGTATTTGCATCTGCACAACTTGCATGGAAAGAGTATTTGTCAATGGACTTGACTGCACGTAACGACTGGTCGTCCACATTACCCTCCAGCAACCGTTCATTCTTCTATCCATCTGCAAACTTAAGTTTCATCATAACAGATTTTCTTCGTTCATTAGACAAGACATTACCTTCATGGCTCACATTTGCCAAAGTTCGCCTATCTGCCGCACAAGTAGGTAAAGATACAGAACCATACAACCTGTATAATACATTGAGCTATGCATTCAGCAACGGAGTGCTCAATATCACAAAATCTGATATTAAAAAGAATGACCAGTTGAAGCCGGAGATTTCCTCCTCGTATGAAGCCGGTTTGGATATGAAATTCCTCAATAATCGTCTAGGATTCGACTTCACTTATTACAACAGCCGTACCAAGAACCAGATCATGAAAGTCCCTGCACCGGCTCCTTGGAGTGGTGGTAAAATGATTAACTCCGGTTTAATTGTCAACCAAGGATTCGAATTCATGCTATATTCTACTCCTGTACAAACGAAAGATTTCACGTTCGATTTGAATATCAACTTATCCAGGAATGTATCTAAAGTAAAAGAACTGGCAGATGGCGTTGATTATCTCTTCTTCAATGGAGATGCAAATTTCCCAATCAATGTCGGTACACGCGTAGGACACCGCTTGGGTGAAATTTATGCCAAAAACCTGTACAAGCGTGATGAAAACGGTAATATGATAGTTAATAAACAAGGCCGTCCGACCAAGGTCTCCGGTGAAGACGCTTTCCAATACACATTGGATCATCCGATCGGTAATATTGAACCGGACTTATTAATGTCCGTTTCTCCATCATTCACCTACAAAGGATTTACTCTTTCTGCATTGTTCGATATGAAATTTGGTGGTGACATTGTTTCTGTATCCGAGGCAATGGCAACCAGCACAGGATTGGCAGCACGCACCGCTAATCGTGGTAATGCAGAGAATGGCTGGAAAATCGTTGCTCCGGGTGTGACCGCCGACGGTACTGTAAACTCAACAGCTATGAACGCTCAAAGATATTACACATCAATGAGTGGTATGGCCGAAGAATTCGTATACGATGCTTCATTCATTAAATTGAAAGAATTGTCATTAGGTTATTCTTTCCCGAAATCCATACTGAAGAAGACTCCTTTAACTTCACTGAACGTAGCATTCGTTGCCCGTAACTTGGCTTACCTGATGAAACATACACCGGGAACAAGTCCCGAAGGAGGTTATGACACAAGTATGTTCTCTCAAGCTATCGATTATATGTCTGTTCCTTACACACGTACATTCGGTCTTTCTATTAATCTTGGTTTCTAATCTAAACATAAAAAGAAGTTATGAAATTCTATTATAAAACACTTGCATTCGCATCTCTACTTGCTCTAGCAGCTTGCTCAGATTTTGATGAAATGAACACCAACCCGTACGAACCTCCTTATTCACCGGGTACTTCTAATACCGATGTAAGTCCTGAAGGCATTGATATTGATTATGAACTGCCTGAAGCTGATATAAAAGCATTAAAAGAAGCAGAAACTTCAATTGGTAGTTTGTTCCGTAATCTAACGAATGAGGGACCTTACAATGATTATCAGGTAACCACCAACTTAACTCATGACATTTATGCCGGCTATATGGCAAATACATCTGCCGGTTTCCATGAAAAAGCCTGCACATACGTATATACTGACGACTGGTCCAAAAACAGATGGGATCATTTCTATAATGACCGTACTGCAAACGAATATGCACAAATTATCAAAGTCTGTCATTTCGTCAATAAAGACAAATACTGGAACGAGTTCTACGTAACCCGTATTTATTATGCATTCCTCATTTCTATGCAGACAGATACATACGGTGATATTCCATTGTCGTACTACATAAAAGGAATGTTACCCCCGACACAGTATATTTCATATACCAGCCAAAAGGATGTGTACGATGCTATGTTCAAACTGCTGGATGAAGCTATCACCAACATCAAACCCGACAAAGGTTTGAACTGGGGAGAAGGAAAAGGAAGTAATGACCGTTGCTATGGAGGCGACATCAATAAATGGTTACGCTTTGCCAATACTTTACGTTTGCGTCTGGCGCTTCGTATTTCAAATGTCGATCCGGATCGTGCCCAAGAAGAAGGGAAAAAAGCAATCGAGAGTACTTATGGTTTGATGCAAAGCAATGCAGACAACATGAGAACTGTACCGAAAGTTGCCCCTATCGACAAAGGTGGTGAAGGAGGCGGCGGATCTGAAAATATCCATGCGCTGATATTCGGTTGGGGAGCGCAAATGGTTATGTCGAAAGATTTGGAAAAGGCCTATAAAAATGAATCTGAAGTATTAGATCCCCGATGCGAAATACTGTGGTGGCGCCCAAGTCCATTTTCAGATCTTAAGGAAGCCAAAGAAAGCAATAAGGACTTTGCCGGATGTCCGATTGGTAATATGGATGTACAAGGAGAGGACGCGACAAAAAGTTACTCTCCTGTAAGATGTAATAAACTGATAAGTTCGGATCATAATAATTTAGATGATAACTATTGGTTTAGCGAAGCTCGCGAACTGGTTTGGATGAGCTATGCGGAGAGTCGGTTCATGTTGGCAGAAGCTGCTCTCAGAAATTGGACGACAGGCTCAGTTGAGCAATATTATATTGACGGAATTAGAGCGTCCATGGATTACTATAATATTGATGAGGCTAAAAAACAAGCCTATATTGACGGATTGAAGAACAAACAAGATGTATCCGGAAGTGACAAAGAAAAAGCCTTGAAAGAGATCATCACCCAAAAATGGATTTCGATCTTCCCGAACGGCAATGAAGGTTGGGCAGAATTCCGCCGTACAGATTATCCTGAACTGCTGAATATCGAAGAAAACAACTCGGACGGTGACGTGCCTGAAGGTAAGTTCATCAAACGGATCAAATACCCTCAAAGTGAATCCTTTAACCCCAACCGGCCGATGGGCGACAACCAGGGAACGAAAATCTGGTGGGATGTGGCAGATACAAATAATGACAATGGTCAACGTGTACAGCCAAACAACTTCCGATAATCAGTCACTAACAAAGTGCTAAAACTCTTTGTGCCAAAGCCTGAAAAAATCTAATGACAGGAACTTGTCTTCTTAGATAGAATCAGAAAAACAGTAGATTGGGAACTTCTCCTTTAATCTACTGTTTTTTTCAACTAAATCACTCCACTTGTTCTTTCGGATAATTCACCAAATACAACGTCTTCGTCGCACGAGTAAACGCCGTATACAACCAACGAAAGTAATCGGGAGTCAAGTATTCATCCGTCATATATCCCTGATCCAGGAACACATTCTGCCACTGGCCACCTTGTGCCTTATGACAAGTGACCGCATACGCATACTTCACTTGTAACGCATTATAATGTGGGTCAGCTTTCATCTTCTTCATCCGGTCACGTTTATTGGGAATATCGATATAATCTTCCAGCACTGTGTAAAATAACCGGTCATTATCCGCTTTCGGTAATGCAGGCGAATCTGAATGTAGAGTATCCAACAACAAATTAGCATCCAATTCAAAATCATTCTGATCGGGAAATCTGAGAGTGACTTCCGCAAAACGGAAGCCGTACATTTCACGGGTACGACGGACACGGCGAACAATTGCAATCTCTCCGTTGGCTATGAAATCCATTTCTTTATATTTCTCCGTCCAATAATAATTATTCTTGGCTACCATTAACATATCTCCGGAATTCAATTCATCTTCCCGCCAAAGTATCTGCGCACGTATTCCATTATTATATAAGTTCGCGCGTTTATTAGAGCGACAAATCACAATCGTCTCATCCATTCCGTCATGGTCATAACAATCGGTCAGCTTTTCTATCAATTCTACTCCCGGAACGACTTGTATATCCGGAAAGCCGGTCACTTTTATCTTTGGTAACGAATAGCATTCATCTGCTGCTATCAATTGCCGCAATTGAGTCGCATTCCACAAGATGCCGGATTGTTGCACCTGACGAACTACTTGAGTCAAATCGACCTCACGAACTTCAAGTCCATATCCTTTCAATGCATCGGCAAACAACGCGGGACTTAACTCCTCTCCCACCGGCGGAAGCTGTGCCGTATCTCCCATTAACAAAAGACGGCAACCTTGTCCCGAATACACGAACTGCACCAAGTCATCCAACAAACGTCCCGTACCGAATACACTGCCCGACAACCCTTCATTAGAAATCATCGAAGCCTCATCAACAATAAACAAAGTATTTGTAGCAAGATTGTCATTAATCGAAAAATTACTGATTTCATTAGAAAAAGACTGTTGTCTATATATTTTCTTATGGATAGTAAAGGCAGAATGTCCCGCATAGGCCGAAAAAACTTTTGCCGCACGTCCCGTTGGAGCCAGTAAAACAGACTTTTGCTGCAACTGGTTCATCGTTTTCACCAATGCCCCTACTAGAGATGTTTTACCAGTACCGGCATAGCCTCTGAGGATGAAAACTTCATCCGCCAAGGTAGACAGAAGAAACTCTGAAAGAGATTTTACAGCAATTTCCTGCTCTAAAGTTGGTTCATAAGGAAAATTTTCCTTAATTTGCCTTTCTAAATAGTTATTTATCATTTTTGTACGAGAAAAAAGTTCCTGGAACTATCGTATTTAAATTAATTTATTCTATTTTTGCGATGCGAATATAACAACTAAAAACATAATTTATCATGAAAACAGTATTTAATATTGTATTAGTGCTCTGTGCTGCTGCACTGATTTACATCTGCTACAACAGCATCATGGGTCCTATCAATTTTGAAAACGCAAAAAAAGACAGAGAAAAAGCAGTCATTGCCCGTCTAATTGACATCCGTAAAGCACAGCAGGAATACCGTATGCTTCACCACGGAATGTATGCTCCTAAATTGGACACATTGATTGACTTCGTTAAGAATCAGAAGTTGCCGTTCGTTATGAAAATCGGACAATTGACAGACAAGCAGTTGGAAGACGGATTAACTGAAAAGAAAGCAATGTCGATCATCGAAAAAGCTAAGAAGACCGGCAGATATGACGAAGTTAAGAAATGGGGACTTGAAAACTTCAAACGTGACACTATGTGGGTAGCTGTATTGGATACTATCTATCCGAAAGGATTCAATCCGGATTCTATGAAATTTATCCCTCATGGAAATGGCGCTCAATTCGAAATGAATGTTAGAAACGATACCGCTAAATCCGGTGCTCCTGTATACTTGTTCGAAGTAAAAGCTCCATACGATACTTATTTGAGCGGACTCGACAAACAGGAAATTATCAACCTGAAAGACTTAGATTCCAAATTAGGTAAATACAGTGGTTTGATGGTAGGTTCTATCGACACTCCAAACAATGGTGCTGGTAACTGGGAATAATGATTGATTTTACTAAATCAAAACAATATACTTTATCCATCCGTCTTAGTACGGATGGATTTTCTTTTTCTATCTATAACCCGATTCACGACGACTCTTTCTCAGTGATAGAAAAGGAGATTGATACGTCTTTATCTCTTACAGCCAATCTCAAGGCTGTGTTTCACGAATCGGACTTCTTAGGTCATTCTTACAAACGGGTAAACATCATGCTGGCTAGCAAGCGTTTTACGATAGTGCCATTGGATTTGTTTGAAGAAGAGCAGGCCGACCTTTTATTCTATCACAACCATCAGAAGCGGGAAAATGAAACGGTCATTTACAATATTCTGAAAAAGAATAATGTAGTTATTGTCTTCGGTATAGACAGAAGCGCATACTCTTTTCTAACCGAACAATACCCCGAAGCTCGTTTTTATTCTCAATCGACTCCGCTCATTGAATATTTCTCCGTAAAAAGCAGACTGGGCAATAGCAAGAAAATGTATGTTTCCGTACGTGAGGAAGACATCGACATCTATTGTTTCGAACGGGGACATCTCCTGCTTGCTAATTCTTTCGAGTGCTCCCATACAGAAGATCGTATTTACTATTTGCTGTATGCGTGGAAACAATTAGAATTCAACCAGGAACGGGATGAGCTTCATCTCACCGGAACCCTTCCCGACAAAGAAATTCTGATGAACGAACTTAGAAAATTCATCTTACAGGTATTCATCATGAATCCTGCAACTAATATTGACATGCAAGCCTTATTAACATGCGAGTAATCAGCGGTATTTATAAACGAAGAAGATTTGATGTGCCCCGAACCTTTAAAGCACGTCCTACGACAGATTTTGCCAAAGAGAATCTGTTTAATGTACTCAACAATTATATTGATTTCGAGGAAGGAGTCACTGCACTCGATTTGTTTGCCGGAACAGGCAGTATCAGTATCGAACTGGTATCCAGAGGCTGCGACCGCGTTATCAGTGTTGAGAAGGAGCCGGCTCACTATTCATTCATCTGCAAGATTATGAAGGAAGTGCAGACTGACAAATGTCTGCCGATACGGGGAGATGTATTCAAGTTTATCAATAACAGTCGCGAACAGTTTGACTTTATCTTTGCTGATCCTCCTTACGCCCTAAAAGAACTGGAAACCATACCGGAGTTAATCTTCAAGAATAACCTTCTCAAAGAAGACGGATTATTTGTACTGGAACATGGAAAAGATAATAATTTTGAAGAGAACCCTCACTTCATTGAAAGAAGAGTTTACGGAAGTGTTAACTTCTCTCTCTTCAGATAAGATTTCACCACAGAATAACATTTAAAGTAGCGGAGCCAACAGACGAACAACAGACTCCGCTGCCTTCTGCCTCCATGAACGCCTTACCCAGTTTTTCAAGAATATCTGCGTGCTTTCGCGCTGATCCTGAAGGAATATTTCTTTCATCTCAAGCGCTGTCTCCACATCATACATGAAAGCATTCACCTCAAAATTATGCTCAAAGCTGCGGAAGTCCACGTTAGTGGAACCAACCGTAGAAAGCATATCATCCGAAACCATTAATTTAGAATGCAGGAATCCCTTTTTATAAAAGAAAACCTTAACGCCCGCCTGCATCACATCCCGCAGATAGGAACGCGACCCAAGATGTGTAATCCAGTTATCAGCACGTTCCGGCAACATAAGACGCACATCCACTCCTGATAAAGCTGCAGTTTGCATAGCTGCCAATATTTGTTCCGTCGGCAAGAAATAAGGAGTCTGCATATAGAAGTACTTTTTCGCACCGGTAATTGCCACGGTCAATCCCTGCATAATCTCCTTCCATGGACCGATAGGTTCACTTGTGACTATCTGCACAAGAGAAGTTCCGCAAGAATCTATTTTCGGGAAGTAACGGGAAGCTGTAATCAACGTACGGTCCACAAAATACCAGTCGAGCAGGAAAGCCGTCTGTAGACCATGCACCGCTTTGCCTTCGAGCATAATATGCGTATCACGCCATATTCCCCAAGAAAAGCCACGCATATAGCGTTCGGCAAGATTCATTCCGCCAACAAAGCCCACACGCCCGTCAATCACTACAATTTTTCTATGATTCCTATAATTTACCCGGCTGGTAAACAAAGGGAAACGCACTTTCAGGAAGCTTCTCACCTCAATGCCTGCATTACGCATTTCCTCGAAAAAACGATTGGGTACGTGCCAGCACCCCACATCGTCATAGATTACCCTAACTTCAACTCCCTGCGAGGCCTTTTCTATCAATACATCCCTCACCAGACGACCAATGGCGTCATCCTCAAAGATATAATATTCCATGTGGATATGCTGTTTCGCCTTCTGAAGTTCGCGCAACAATGCCTGTAACTTGGTGTAGCCTTCCGTATAGACAGACACCCTGTTCCCTTCGAAAGGAAAAGCCTGATTGGTATGACGAAAAAGCTGGATGAGACGGGAGTATTCATAGGGAATATCGGAACAGTCCTGCGCCAAGTATTCCGCCATAGGTTTCTTCAACAAGCGGTCGTAGCTCTTTTGTCCGATTATACGCTCCCGACGCTGACTCCGGCCGAAGAAAAAGTAAAAGACAAGCCCCACAATAGGCAGGAAAAGCAAGATGAGTATCCAAGCCATAGTCTTGACAGGATTCCGATTGTCAAGAATGATAATGACAATCGTACTGATAATGGCTCCGAAATAGAGTATATCAAAAGCCACAGTTGCTATCTGACTCACTATATAGTTCCAATCAATCATAGAAATCTCCTTCTTTATAGAGCTACGGAACAACAAATATAAAGTAAATTATCGGATAAACAAAAAAGTCCCGGTGACAACTCATCATCGCAGCACCGGGACTTCACTATTCTATATTTGCTATGGCTTAGAAACGCATAGGCCGCATTCCGCCACCGCGAGGACCATGACCACCACCGTCAAAACCTCCGTGACGCATATTTCCGCGAGCTTCTTTATTTCCGAAGATATTCAGGCGATAGATAAAATGAAGCATACAATAGCTATTTACACCATTATATTCAGAAACAGAACGCATATCGGCAGTCAATGAACGGCTGATATTAGTCTGTTGCTTCAATATATCATAAATCTCAAAACTGATTGTTGCCGCATTACCTTTAAGGAAACTCTGAGCAATTTGTGCATTCCAGATAAGTTCATTTCTGTTCATACTGGCATCCCGATAGCCGCGGCGGGCATTGTTCGTGATATTGGTAGACAATGACATATTCCAAGGCATATTGATATTCGTACTGGCACCATAACCAAAAGTGTACGGTTCCTGGTTATTCTCCGGACGCAACTTATTCTTCTCAAAGTTATAATTTATAGAACCGTTCACCGTAAACTCAAACCAGTCATTCCGGAAAGTACCTCTCACATCTTCCCCTAAATTCAATGTAGTACTTGTATTCTTATCGTTTACAGTTGTCTGTTGATTATACAGATAAGCAACCGCATTCGTATATCCGACACGAGAGAAAGTACTGACAGTAAATCGTTTATCCTTCAAAGCCGTATTAAATCCGAACATTCCCGACGCATTCCAGTTACCATTGATATTTTCCGGTTTCACAGTAACTCCACCGGTAGCCTGATTATAAGTAGTACCATTGGTAATGCTATTCTGGGTAGCATTGAAGAAAGCATGTGCCACTATCCCCTGCTGTCTGTCCGCGTTATAAGTATTATAGAACAAACGCATATTATGAGAGAAAGAAGGTTTCAATCCCGGGTTACCCATACGGATATTCAGCGGGTTTGAGTCATCGGTGATATCCAACAAATTCTCCATACTTGGCTGGCTCGCACGTCCGCGATAAGTAAAGCGCAATTGGCTCACCTTCGAGAAACGATAACGGAAATCAATATTCGGGGCAAAGTTGAAGACTGACCGCTTCACAATAGTATCAAGTTCCGATTTCTTATAAGTCAACGTAGTATTCTGCGGTTGCAGAGAGACTCCGACATTAAATCTATATTTTTCTCTGATAAGATTCAACCCTGCATTTATATCATGATTATAATAATTATACTTGGCATATTTACTCAAATCCTGATCCCTGTTATTCTCATATCCCAGAGGAAGTTCGTCACCAAAATGCCAGTCCCAAACCTGACCTTTGTCAGCATCCGGTATCAGATCATAGGTGCTTCTGTCGCTTTCACTATATTTATATTGGAATTTATAACGGAACTGCAAAAAAGTAGCTTTCGCTATCGGTTCGTTATAAGTCAATTCTGCCGTGTAATCATAGTTCTTCGTAGGAGATGTGGTATACCGCCTGTTATCATCATCCGGCTTTCCGGCCACTGCGTCAAAATAGCGCGTCAATGCCTCACTAAACGACTCACTATCATTATCACCATAACTGAATGTACCACGGAATGTAATGTTACGTCCCAGACTGTTCAACCTCCTGTTCAACTGCAAAGAAGCATTAGCCGAAAGACTCTTACTCTCTGACATAGATTCACTGTTACTCGCATTTACACGGATATCCTTCAAAGGGTCATCCTCACTATCCCATACCACCTTATTCAAAAAAGCATTCGGATTAGACACAAGGTTAAAAGGGTCCTCATTAAACGTTCCCGATTCTGAAATCGAATACCCATCAGATTTTCCATAAGAAAAATTAGGACGGAAAATAATGTTAGTCAACGTATCCGGTTTCCATTCCAGACGAAAATCGGCATTAAAGTTAGTATTCTTATTACGACCTTTACTGTTCGAATTAGAATAGGAGTTGCCATTCTGCAAGAAACGTTCCGAATAATTAGTAGATATAGCGTCTCTGTCACTAAAATTATAACGGGCACTACCGCCTAGTTCCAGTTTATCCGTCTGGGTGGCAAAGTTTGCACCGAGCATCTTAGTGGCGGTCAAACCGTTGCTATTCCGGAACCGGGGTCGGCCTCCTCCGCCCGAAAATCCCTGGTCATTCACGTTATTGGCTGATCCTATCAATGAGAACTGACTGTTTTCAACAAAACGGTTCAGCATTACATTACTTGAATAACGGCTTTCAGTCCCGCCTGCCACATTCGCGTTACCGAACCATCCCTGGTTCATTCCTTTCTTCACCTTCAAGTCAAGAACCGTCTCCTCCTCTCCGTCATCAATTCCGGTAACACGGGCCAAGTCGGACTTTTTATCGTATGTTTTCAACTTGTCAATCATATTGACCGGCAAATTCTTCAAACCGGTTTTCACATCACCGCCAAAGAACTCCTTACCGTCCACCATAATCTTCTTGACTTCTTTACCATTGATTTTGACGTTACCGTCATCATCAATCTCCGCTCCCGGAAGTTTCTTTACCAACTCCTCCAGCATGGCACCTTCAGGAGTACGATAAGCCGTTGAATTATACTCCAGCGTATCTTCCTTCACCGTCACCTCCGGAGCAGTCCCCGTAATCACTGCCTCACTCAACATCACAGCATCAGGTTCCAGAGCAATATTCCCCATTTTTTTCTCAGGAACATTGTTTGACAATTGTACAGGAACAAACTTTGTGCGGAAACCGATATAAGAAATCTTCAACAGATATTTCCCGGCTTTCACTTTCGGAAGCGTAAACCAGCCCTTATTACTACTGGCTATACCAGCAGCATAAGCACTATCGGGTAACGACAATAATTGAACGGTGGCTTGTGCTGCCGGCTCCTTAGAATCAGATTCCACAACACGTCCCGAAACAGAAATCACTTTATTCTGTGCGAAAATAGAGAGGGTGCATAACAACATCAGCACCAACCCGACTGATAATCTTTTCATTTACCTAAATTACGATTATATTAGTAGCAATAACAATGTCTTTTTGACAAATTGAATCGTAAAAGGTTTAATTGAAAGGAAAATTATCTTTTGAAGAATCGATCAACACGCGCTTTTTGTAGACCAAACTCCAAACAAAGCACATTAAATACCAAAAAAGTCAGAAAAGAAGAAGTATCCACATTAATGATATCCCTTTGAATGACACGCCACAACATTCCGCCGAATACAAAAAGGAAGGTCAAAAAGACCGCATTCCGAACCGCCGCATTCCGAATCTGCTCCGTTTCACGGCTTTCATTCTTGCTTAATGCAAAGATTATCAACAAGCATCCTGACATCATCAGCAACTTCGTACATTCTTTATAAAATAACAGATTATGATCGGTCACCATTCCTTGTATATACAGCACAGGAAGAATGAACAGAGCTATCAACAAGACCAAATATCCCACAGGACGACAAAATACGGGTAATAATGCTTTCATGATTTGAACGTTTTAACGAGACAAAAGTAAGTAAAAAAAGATATTTTATATACATTTGCAAAGTAAAAAAGCAAAAGAATCATGAGTAAACAAGAAGTTATTCTCTGCGAAAGCTTGGAAACAAGCCTTAGCCGCGCCATAGAACAGTGTCCGCATGACAAATTATTCATCCTCACAGACGAGCATACCCGACGTCTCTGCCTGCCTGCCTTGAAGGAACTCCCCGCATTGAAAGATGCGATTGAAATCTGCATCGGAGCCGAAGACGTGCATAAGACACTAGAGACACTGGCTTCCGTATGGATGTCACTAAGTACCCAGGGAGCTACACGCCACTCATTGCTCATCAACCTTGGTGGAGGAATGGTAACCGATTTGGGAGGTTTTGCCGCCGCCACTTTCAAACGCGGTATTGCATACATCAATATACCGACAACTTTACTGGCAATGGTAGACGCCTCTGTCGGTGGTAAGACAGGAATCAACTTCAACGGACTGAAAAACGAAATCGGCTCATTTGCCCCGGCAAACAGCGTATTAATCGAAACAGAATTCTTACGGACGCTGGATGCACATAATTTCTTCTCCGGATATGCAGAAATGTTGAAACACGGACTAATCAGCAATACTGCACATTGGGCCGAATTACTGAATTTCAATACCTCGGACATTGATTATACCGCCCTCAAGCAACTGGTCGGCCGGTCGGTGCAAGTGAAAGAAGACATCGTAGAGCAGGACCCGTTTGAACATGGAATCCGCAAGGCCTTGAACTTGGGACATACGGTAGGACACGCATTCGAAAGTATGGCACTGGCAGAAAACCGTCCCGTACTCCACGGATATGCAGTAGCTTGGGGAATTGTCTGCGAACTGTATCTATCCCATCTCAAAGTAGGTTTCCCAAAAGAGAAGATGCGTCAGACGATCCAATTTATCAAGGACAACTATGGCGTATTCACATTCGACTGCAAGAAGTACGAGCAACTATACGCGTTTATGACACATGACAAGAAGAACACTTCCGGCACTATCAACTTCACACTGCTGAAAGATATCGGAGACATCCGTATCAATCAGATCGCTGACAAAGATACAATTTTCGAAATGCTGGACTTCTACCGTGAATGCATGGGAATCTGACCCAGTCCGGACAAAAATAAAAATATAAGGGGAATGGCTTCAACACCACTCCCCTTTCTTGATTCCCTTATTCTCCCATATATATTGATAATTGCATCGCAATCATCCCCACTTTCTCAATCCAAATGACTCATTCGATACTGGGACAATGACATCCCCGTATGTTTTCTAAAAAAACGTCCAAGCGACGATTGATTAGCAAAGTTCGTCCTAATCGCAATTTCCTGAATATTCAGACTCGTGTTTTTCAACAGAGCCTTTATCTCCAGTATAATATATTCAACAATCCAGTCTTTAGCAGACTTTCCGCTCGTTTCCTTGATTACCATGGTCAGGTATTTGGAAGTGATACATAATTTGTCCGCATAAAAGGCCACATCCTTATTCTCTTTGAAGTGCTTCATGATAAGGCTGAAGAATTTATTTGCCAATTCCTCTTTACGGGTATCCTTACGGGTATTCACCAACATCGATTCTTTCTCGTAAGCATTGAACAGTTCGAGATACAGATACCTCAGTAAATGAATAATCAATTCCCTCCTGTACGCGTCAGTAGACATCACCTTATCTTTTATCATTCCCAAATAGTTATATATCCGCAGAACATCACGTTCATTCTGAGGATAATAATAATGGCTCCGCATATAGAAAAAGAAATGCGGAGAAAAGCGCGGTACACCACTTAGGGCATCGCCGAACATAGAGGAAGATATTACCATTGTGACAGTTAAAAAGTCCTCACTAGGTTCACTGAATGAAACAAATTGTCCGGGCAACAATATGATTAACTCATCAGGTTGTATCCAATGCACGTCTTCGTGCACACTGATTTTAGCCGTTCCTCTCAAACTATATACAATCAAAGCTGATTGAATATTAGAAGGATAAGAAGTTAAAGGAAGATACTTCAGATTCTCATAATACTTGAAATCGTCACCTAAGACATATATCTCTAACGTTTCTTTGTTTTTGTTGTTTTGCATTTATCACCTCTCTCTTAAAGACTTTCCACAAATGTATAATATCCAAATTTACCATTCGTTAAAAAAGGAAATAAAGTATTATACAGAGGAAATTACATACTAATTATTTGCATTATTTTATAAACAAAACGCCCCTCCCTTAGTTCTTTACCCCAGTCTGTATTTAGATTTATTATAAACAGAAAAGTTTTTTATGGCATTCAAAAACAAAGAAATAGCTAATGCCGCACGTATGAGAACAGGTATATAGCAACTCATCTATTAACAACAAATTTCTTTCTGATTGACAGTAAACTTGCCATTAATTGATACTAAACTGATTGTGCACCGGCAACAAACTATAAACGAAACCTTCGTTTTTATAAATGCAAGTTCCGTTTTTACAAACGCAAGTTTCATTTATAAAAACGGAACTTTCATTTATAGATTGCAATTAATGAAAAACAACTTTGTTTCTTGATAATTGGAAGTTTACTATGAATGGAGAGGAACTTTTCTCCTAATGTCCAACAATTGGTTTACGGCAAGTCTGAAGAAGCTGCGCAATACTTTGTCATCCCTATCTTCACCGAGCCTCATTCTTTTAGCTCTATAACAGTTAGAAACCTTATTCAAGTGAATTGATAAAACAAAAATCAAGCAAATTATTTGCTATTTAAAAATTAATCAGTACTTTTGCAACCGCAATTCGGGATGTAGCTCAGCCCGGTAGAGTACGCGTCTGGGGGGCGTGTGGTCGCAAGTTCGAATCTTGTCATCCCGACTGAATAAGGCATTGGTAATCTGACAGTTATCGATGCCTTTTTGTTTTTACAAACTCTTGGAATTAGCCCTAAAATAGTCCCAAATGACCTGTTGGTGTAAACCATAGTGTAAACCGCTGCACAACACTTAAAGCTATGAGTATCAAGGTTTCAATAGTTTGTTTCAAGAGTAAAGTACTATCAAATGGTGAACATCCTCTTATGCTACGTATCACGGAGAATAAGAAGAGAGTTATGAAAAGTTTGGGGATTTCAGTAAATCCTAAGTTCTGGGACTTCAATAAAGAAGAGCCTAAACCTAAATGTCCTAATCGTGAACTAATTCAGAGTATCATCTTAAAAGTAAGAAGTGAATATCAGAACAAGGTATTAGAGAAATTATCCAGAAATGAAGAATTCACAGCTTCATCCCTTATTAATGAACGCAAGGAAGAAATCAAAGCTAAAACAGTAGGTGAGTTTTATCATTCAATTATAGAAGAATTAAAATCAAAAGGACGAATAGGTAATAGCTATGCCTATTTAAACTCATATAATACACTACGCAACTTCAACAAAGGTAAAGAGCTTAATTATACATTCAGTCACATTGATGTAACCTTCTGTCGCAAATTTGAAGATTGGATGCGTAGTAAAGGTAACCAAGATACTACTCTCAGTTACCAACTCAGAACTTTAAGAGCTACATTCAATAAAGCTATTGAAGCTAAAATTGTGGCACGTGATAAGAATCCTTTTACTGAATATAAACTTAGTCATCTTAATACAAAAACTATCAAACGTGCATTATCCAAGAATGACATTCTTAAAATTATCAATGTAGATTGTAATAATAAAAGTAAAGTAAGACAACTGGCGCACGATTTATTCACATTTTCCTATTTATGTGGTGGCATTTCATTCGTAGACATAGCCAATCTCACCCCTAAGAATATTATAAACAATAGACTTATTTATCAACGACAAAAAACACATGGGGTTATTAATCTATTATTAACAGAAAATGCCAGGCAGATAATAAATAAATATGCCGACTATCAAAAACAGGCAGATTACTTCTTTCCTATCCTCCACTGTAAACGACACATTACGCCTATGCAAAAAAATAACCGCATACATAAAATCTGTCATCAAGTCAACCAAGAATTACGAATATTAGCTAAAGAGCTAAATATTCAGGCAGAGGTTACAACGTACGTTGCACGCCATTCGTTTGCCAGTGTATTAAAGAAATCTGGAGTTAATATAGGAATCATTTCAGAAGCATTAGGACATCAAGATATAAAAACCACACAAATATACCTTAGTCGCTTTGACAACGAACAGATAGATGATGCTATGAAAAACCTATTATAATACATTCAATGAAGTATGTCAAAACTAAATCTTAGAGAAAATGAACTTTTAAGCTAAAACTTACCAACACTCATCTACAATAAAAAGAGCCATATCATTACTCTTGAAAGAGACTTTATTAATGAAAACCAAGCTAATGCTAAGGTTGATTTGGAAGGACGTAATTATCGTCCTGTAATTGGTAATGCTGTTCTTTTGTATATGCATAATGGGACAGCATTATATATTTTATGTAACAAGCCATGCATTCTTTTACTCTCCTTCCGGTAGCAATTAATTTGCTTTTTTCCACCTTACGTTACCGTAAAGTTAGTATTTTGATAATAGTGCTATAATAATAGCATTCCCCTCCTCTCTTCTCAAAAAAGTCTGTTTCGCCGTTCAAATCCCTCGAAAGCTTGATATATGTATGAAAACAAAAAATATAATATTGTCAAGTAAGAACGATAGTTCTATATCAGACCGTCAGGTACGGGATTGTCCTGATGTTAACGAAAAAACAGTTCCACAGAGAATACCCAGAAGATACCGAAATGATATCAAAAGGTTACAGGAGAGATATGACCTACATGAAGGGCTGGTCATTAATGTGTCTCTAAAAGAATTCAGAGGAATATGTGAAAGGGATTATCCAAAGATCGAAGCCTACCTGGGATTAAAGAATTTCCTTCTGCGTGCCTTTGGGGTTACTCTGAATATTCACTCACAAAAAACAAAGGGTGGTTCGGATAAAACGATAGATGAACCATAAATTTTGTATAACCGGGGTTAGCTGGAGGCAAAGAGTAAAGGAACGTAGTGTAGTGATATACATAACTCCTATGAGGAGACAAAGTGTTATAAAAAAGTTTGCAAATCGTGTACATTTTATAATAGAAGTACATTTTTTGTAGTATATTTTATAACATCTACATTATCCTGTCGGTTATGTATTACATACTCTCTACTATCGTATACTCTCTGTCTCCGACTTACCCCATTCATCTTAAAACAAAAACATGCATAAAATTACATTAAATGTCCCCGATGGGATCAGATACCTTTCAGACTGGCACAATTTATGGAATACCCTGCTACCGGAAGGACAACATTACATTCTAAACAAACGTATATGCGGATGCGGAGCTACTGAAGCTTATCTAAGATCAGGCAGGAAAGTCATATTAGCCAGCCCCAGAAAACATCTGCTCTATAACAAGTATTCCCAGCATCTCTCCGACAACCTGCACCTGTACCGGTATCAGGGGGATAAGAAGAGGTATTTTGAAAACACAGGCAATACAGAAAAGGATATTCTTGCCTTTAATAACGAACTGGGCAGATACATAACACAAAAACAATAGATACACAAATGGATACAATAGTTATTAAGAAATCGGAACTCATAGAACAGATCAGAGAGGATTTCAAACTTTGGGAAGAAATGTCACCGGATATCGACGAAGGCTATTTTGATGAAGAGGACGTACAGTCTTATCTGAACTTCCTGATAGAAAGATATCATGACGAATGGATTGTCATAGATGATATACAGGAAGGAGGTGATGTATGAAAGAGCTTTTCAATATAACCACACATATCACTGGTGACGGATTTAGGATGCAACTCAGTACGGGCGTAATCGATGTCCCGGATGATAACGGAGGCTATATCATTTCCTCAGGTTGTGGTAGCGGTAAAACAGAGTCAATCAAGAGTCTGATCCGCCAGAAATATAACTCGGGGATTCTGTATTGTGTCGATACCCGTGACGAACTGGGTAAGATGTATGACTGGATTCTGGCTAACCTGGTGAACAGGGAATTGGGCTATGGTGATATATTGAGAGAAAGCGACGTTATGATCATATCCAGTGACAAGGAGCGTTCATCCTTTCTGAATCAATACAGGGACAATCCCGAGATTCTTATGGAGAAAAAGATCATCCTGATCACACATGTACGTTTCTGGACTGACCTGATCAATTATTTCCTCATTTACCGTCCAAAGTCACCCGTAGATTCATTTGACGGGGATTTCAGGAAACTAATGATACGACCGGATCTTAGACGGTATATCCTGTTTGACGAGACTCCCACCTTTATCAGACCTTTCGTGGAATTCGATAAAACAATCCTGGGAGTATTCAGTAAAACTGATGATACGGGTAATATCATTTGTATGTCACCGGAAGAAATCGAAATTTATTACGACCATTTCATCAGGAATACCAGGAATGATCTTTTCAGCCAGTCTTACCGAATCAACCGTATCAAGCGTGATGTGGCATTAAACCTGATTCCGCAGTATTATGACTCATGGATGCTCTCGGAGAGTGACAAGGCAGGCATCACATTCTATCCCGTTGACCTGTGTCCTTTGGGAGTCTACATAAATACGCATGTACTGATCTTCGAAGGTGCAGGGGATCTTTTGTTCAAGGACTCCAGGAACTTCAGGCTTCTTGATGTGGACCGGAAATATAACTGTGTGACTGAATTCCGGAAAATAGACTTCGGACTGTTCAGAAGAAATCTCAATCCCCGACGTTTTGACGAGTTTACCACACGTATCGCCATGCTTATAAACAAACCTACCCTGGTCGTATGCTGGAAGGATATCAACGGGGGTGACGACGGTCCGGGTAAATCAGAATATGCAGAACAACTCAGTGAGGCTTTACTACTAAAGGGTGTCCCCAAGGAACTGTTCACTGTTACCTATTATGGGTCTTCAGATAACAAGAGTACCAATAACTACCGGGATATAGATCAGATTGTAATGTGCGGTGACTGGACCTTACCGAATATAGAATCAGCCAGAATACGTCGGGCTTATGGAACCACTACCGATACACAGAATCAGAAAGACTGGTTCTTTAGTCAGTTAATTACAAGAATAGGCATAAGAAAACACGACGGTGGTACTTATACGGTATATTATACGGATGACTTCAAGTATGATTTCATAGGCAGGATGTATGCGTACTTCAATGAGAACAGGGTAATCAGTTCGTCACATAGCCGGGAATCATCTGACTGGAAAAACAGGTTGGATAGAATGAATATCCGGAGTAACCTAAAGAATGAGATTGTACAACTGGCTATAGCTGATGAGGATATGAGGAATGCTATCGGTATGGATCGGGAATACACCAAAGAGGTCAGCTTTGATTATCTGGAGAATTTGGGGATAAAGAGGAGTGCAAGGGAAAGACGTAGGTACAATAAACTGATAAGGGTATTAGAGAAAATCAAAATAACCTTACTTATCGAGTAGGTAAAAAAGGATTGGGTATGGTGTTCTAGTCTGCCCTTCCTTCTCTAAAACCATACTATACCTTACCCGCTTTTTTTCGATGGGCTAGTTAAATTATATAAGAAGTAAAAAAAAGCGGGTAGATAGAAATAATAAATAAAATTGAAAATAGAAATAGTAGATAGAAATGAATAACAATTGTAAGTTACCCGCTCTTTTTCAATAAACCAGTTAAATTATATAAGGATCAAAAAAAGTAAGTAGATAGTTGGTAAATATAATTGGTAGATAGAAATTAATAACATTATAAGTTACCCGCTTTTTTTTCGATAAACTAGTTAAATTATATAAGAAGTAAAAAAAAGGGGGTAGATAAATAATAATAGAATTGATAGATAGAAACAATAAATATGATAAATCATAGATATACAAGTTTTATAGATTAAATAAGAAAGACCGCTACGCTGTCTCTCAAAGTGATACAGAGAAAAACTTAAAACATTTTATCTCCCTTCTCTTATCACTAAAGGAAGAGCACGAAGTGGTCTCTCTCTTGTTTATTCAATTATTTATTTACATTACTTTTATTCCAGTCTATTACCATAAATACTGAACATAGCACCTCCAATGAAAAAGAGTGGTTATGTGTAGAGAGAGTGACAATAATAAAAAATCCTAAATATGATGATTAACAAAACAGTCAGTTACTACAACAATGCGGATGATTCCAAGAGTAAAAGATTCTATAACCTTGATTATGTCCTGGGTATGATTAGAGACGATCAGGAACTATTCCAGCAAACGGTAAGACTTAGATCTATGCCGACAGAAGAAGAATACAAACAAGCGAAGAAGTTGTTACCAATGATTGCTCCCTCTGGCGTATTTGATTACCGGAATGATGATCCGGAAAATCTCAGGGAATATTCCAATGTGTTGGTTCTGGATTTTGACCATTTCCAAAGCCACCTTGATGCCGGAGAATTCAAGAGAAACCTAATTGATAATGCAGACCGTCTTTATATCTATGCACTTTGGTTTTCACCGAGTGGATTAGGAGTAAAAGTGGCAATGATTCATGATAACACAAACCCTATGTATCATAATGAACTTTTCAGATGTATTAGAGAACAACTCTACCCAGGAGTAGCACAGTTTGATGATAAATGCGGTAATCTTAGCCGGACATTTTTCCTAAGTTCGGATCCGGAGATCTATATCAATTCGCAGCGGGATTCTCTTACCCCTTATCATTTTGAGCATTCCCCGTCAGTGAGGGCAACTCCTATAAAAAGCTATAATCAGGGCTACATAAGCAATAGTTTTACTCACACCTCGGCAGAAATAATCCAGAATAATTGTTTTCAGGCACAATGGAAGGACAAGACACTGATCAATTACATAGATAAGAAGTGGCGCCTGGAATATCCTGAATCTTATGAGGACGGTCACAGGCATCAGTCTATCCTGGCCAGAGCTAAAAGGTTATGCAGGTATGGTGTGCTCTATGAAAATGCATTGGCATATCTCACCGGGACATTCGGGTTACATGGGATTGATAAAGCTGATATAAAAGGAATGGTTATCAATAACTATAACGCCAACAGAGGAGACTTCGGAAAGGACAGAATGAGGTTGTACCTGAAAAAAGAATCCGGTAGGAATTATAGGAACCAGAAGCTGAAAGGGGAATAAAAATAAAAAATAAGGAACCGTTTTCTCCGTTTTAATACCATTTTACGTGTATCTTTACCGTCCTAAAAACTTTAATAGCCTTATATTTGGAAAGGAAACAAGAAAAATAAATACTCATAAGTGAGTGCTAAATATTGGAAAACGTTTATCTTTGTAACGCTGGAAAAATTCTGGCAGACATAAGAAGTGCGTTAAAAGTTCTACTACTTAAACTACCACATTAAGAAGCAAAGAGAACGCCAATAACATGCACTCACTTTTTTTGTTTCTGTATATGCCCAAGTATATACGGCATTTTGCTGTTTATATACTTATCAGACATATTCAAGATGAGAGGTGATGCTTTGGTTCTCTTTGCAGGGGTGTGGTAGCCCTTAGTAGTAGGATCAAATGCAAAGCCTCTCTTTTTATGTCCATACCTAAGTTAATCTTTTAAAGATTGCTGAATTCGAGAGAGCTTATAGGCGTATAGGAGAAGAAGGTTATGAGAAAAGATAAACTGCTTATCATACTTGCGTGTTCTTGTCTTTCCTTTTCATGTTGTACAAAAGATTATCGCCAGAAACAGGAAAAGACTGTTGAGAAATATATAACAGAAGGGAAGGATATATTATCACAATCAGAATACGACAGTCCTGAACATTATATTTATTTTTTAGACAATGCCTCTGTTTTTATCAATGATTTTGATAATCCGGAAAAGGCAGTTCTTTCAGAAAATAAAGAATATGTAATAAAATCATTTTATTTTGACTTTGACGAAGAAGGCATACCAACGGTAATAAGTACTATTGATTCTCAAAAGAGGAAAATTAAAATACTCAAAGATGAGTTTCAATTATATTTTAAGGCAATAGATAATCAATCATTTACCTTTGGATGTACAGATGAAAATATACCAGGCTTACTAAATGTATATTTCCATTCGTTGGAAAAACCTGATACTTTGTTTTTAATAAAAGAATCACAAGAATCGGATGGCTACCCGATAACAGCAGATAAAGAGACGGTAAATGAGATATACGGTCATTTGTCTGCTAATCCGTTGATTGCCGATTATAAATTTATGGACAGTGTAAACGGACTGAGTTTTGCCAGAGGTGGGGATTTATTAAAATGGACAGTGTTCCTTGATAAAAACGGAAACATAATCCGGACAGGAAAGAACCTTATTTATGGGAATGGCGAAGATGAATTTAAAATACCAGTAAATGCTTTTATAACAAAAGACCATACAACCTTGAGCAAGTTAATGTATAAGATAGAATCCTTATTGGTTAAAGAGCGGCATGAAGCAGAACAAAGTCAACTCAATGAACTGGTTGAACAAAGTATTTCTGTTGAGCAACTTAGTGCTCTTTTCAGAAATAACATATCAGCGGAAAATTATCAAGGACAAACATTGCTTGTTACCTGTGAATTTGAATCAATAAGCAGAACGGGATATTTTGATTTGGATGGTTATAAATATAAACTAACCAACTCTGCTGTCGATTTGCTGGGAGAGTGGATAAGCGGATATGATATCATAGCCTATACAAACGATGATAATTTCACCAACATGTCTTTCCCTTCAAGAGTACTAATGCAAGCAACATTAGTATATGGAGATACCAAGACTTTTAAGTTCAAGAATTGTCAATATATAGCTGTAAGAGAGTGATAAAAGTATAACCAAAAATAATTTTAAAAATGAGAATTAGAAAATCTACAAGTTTGTTTATTGCATGTATGTGCATTATTCTTTTATCCGCATGTGATAATAGCAAAAAAGAAGCCGAGGCAATTATCAAGAACTTCATTACTGCGGTTAATAGTGATGAAATGGTTAAAGCAAATGAATTATATCCAAATTATTCTGGATGGAAATTTAATTTGAGAAAGGTAAATATTAAATCACTTACAATTAAAAGAATAGAATATGAAAAAAGACCGGAAGACAATGGTACGGTTATTGACTGTTATGTAAGCACTGTGTATGATGGAGATAAAATTATAAAATGGAAACTTCGCAAGAAAGATAATGAAACTTCTTTTAAAATATTAAAGTCGTATGGCTTTTATGAGTTAGATAAGCAGGTTTTTAAGGATAAAATGGGATGTGATGTAAGAACTAATAGTAAAGTTAATAATGATGACTTTAGTCCATTCTTCGATGATGTTATATCTGATCATTCTATGGCGAAATCGACAATGAAAGCTATAAATGCTGTTGAACTTGTGAGGAAATACATTAAAACTTTATCAGAGGATAAAGAGTTATCATATACTCTATATCCAAAGTCAAAATCATTTTATTCTTGTGTAGAATGCAATCCAAGCTCTTTTAACATCAGACGTGTCTCCTATGATGGTACCATAGAAAAGAAAACATTCATAGTTTCATCCGATAGTATAAGTTTTTATGTAAAGGATGATCTGATTATAAATTCTAAAGGTTATTATATTTACACTGAAAAGCTTAATTACTTAATTGCAATGGGAGGAAAATTGAGTTGTTCACCTGACAATTGCGATGTTGAAGTAATGCAAAGCCTTTTTAGAGATTGTGATAAGATAGAACAAGAAAAAGCTGAAAAGCAACAAAAAGAGCAAACAAAACAACAATTTAAAAAGTTGGGAATTGGCATTGTCAGTTTTGGATTAAATGGAAGTGGTTCTAACAAAGGTATCAAGATAGAAGTATTCAATGTGACTGATAAAATAATCAAATATGTAATTATTTCCGTTGTTGGATTTGATCCTGTTGGTGGTAAAGTTTGGGATAATGGGTATGTAAGTAAATGCCGAATAATTGGTCCTCTTGAACCGGGAGAATCTGGTGATATTAGTTTTGAGGAACTATGGAAGAATAAATTTCATATCGTTGATTCTGTAGGATTAACACAAATAACTGTTATGTATAAAGATGGTAGTTCTAAAACAATAAATAAACCAAAATCTTGTATGTTACCAGATAACTGGAGAAGTATTTTTGAATAAAGTAAATATAAATAAATATGCCCATAATTAAATCTATTCATTGGGAACAAGACAACCCAGAGGAACTAGTCTACAAATTTCCTTTTAATAATATTGCCTTAGGCAGTATATTGACAGTGAACGAGAGTCAGGAGGCATTTTTCTTTAAAAATGGAACTCTTTGTGACTCATTTGTTTCCGGTAGACATACCTTATCTTCTGCCAATTTACCCGTATTACAAAAACTTGTAAATTTAGCCAGTGGAGGTGAAACCACTTTCATGGCAGAAGTTTGGTTTATTAGCAAATTAGAAAAAAGAAACATGTTTTGGGGAACTGGTGGATTACGTATTATTGATCCATATTTCCAAATACCAATCAAGTTATCCTCTAGGGGACAATATGGGATTAGAATCTCTGATGGAGGAGTATTCCTTAAGAAACTTATTGGAACTATAAGATTCGGGGATACATCATTGATAGAGGACCAATTCCGTATAGATGTGGTAGAATCCGTTAAGGTTTCCATTGCAAAGTACATGAAAGAAAACGAAGTTAATATCAATGAACTAGGATCGGAATATAGAGGATTGGCAAAGGAAACGGCAAAGAACCTACAACTTGCTTTTGACGAATACGGAGTTGAATTACTTAATTTCAATATCGAAGATATATCGTTTGACGAGAATGACAAAGGATATCAGACTGTAATGGAAGGAATAGCAGAACAAGCCAGATTAAGCAAACTTGGAGTCAGCTATTTGCAGCAGAAACAACTTGATATTGCCCAGACAGCAGCTGGAAATGAAGGAGCAGGAAATTTCATGGGAATAGGCATGGGATTAGGAGTCGGTAACAATCTTGGAGAAGTAGTCGGAAATTCAATCAGACAAAGCGGTCTGACTTCACCACTAACAGGAGGGATACCACAATTACCTTCTTATTATGTAGCAAAAGGCGGACAAACGACAGGACCATATAGTATTGACATTATCCAAAGCATGATACAACAGAAAGAAATTACAGCCACAACCTATGTTTATAAAGTCGGTGGACAAGCATGGATACTGGCGAGTGAAGAGCCTGACATATCGAAGATCCTATCTCTAATGATGCCACCTCCCCCACCACCAGCATTATAAATAGAAAACAGAAACACCAATTAAAAATGAATACTTGTGTTTTCTCAGCTGATGAAGAGGGCTGATTAGGAGCATTTTCAATGGTTATGAAAAATGCAAAGCAATTTTTAGCCTTTCATAATTTGAAATAAGCTGAAGTAAAAACATTTACGAGAGTTAAATTAAATATTAGAAAAGTATGAAGAATATAACAGTTATAGCTATAATTATTATGGCATTTTTTGTTTCTTGCAACAATAGGACAAAACAAGCTGATGTTAATGCTAACACAAAAGATACATTGTTCTCTTATGAAGAAGATAGTACTGATCAAGATTATCTAAGTGAAAATGGAAAACCTAAATGGATTTATCTAGGAAAGTTTGGTGATACTAAAAATTTCTTACCTGAAGTTCGGTGGATTTATAGAGATATTGGTGGAATTGATTATAGTATTCTTTTCTCTAAGGATGGAAAAAGAGTCGTAAGAATCAAGACAACTAGTATAGATTATCCTTGGACAATTAACAAAAAACATGTAAAGACTGGGGAATATCTATACTGGACTAATCATTTTAAGACTCCTTTGGGGAAAGTAGTTAGTTGGAATCCATTATTCACTAATCTTAAAGTTAGATTAACACCGCTTGCTCAAATAGAACTTGATAAATTAAAGAAAATAGTGAGTACTGATTATAAGAAGCTGGATGACATTCTTGATAAAGATTTTAGATCTACAATAAATAATAAAAAACTAGCAATCAGATCTGGGATGGTAGATGAGAACGGAAATATTACTTCTCTAAAGAAATCATTGATCGAACTTCAAAGAGATTCAATGCAAATAGCTCCTACTAAGTATAGCAAAAGAGAATAGATGAATAACACTATCTATCGTATTGCATGATACAATAGGAAGGAGAATAGTTACAACATGCTTATAAAGTCGGTGGAGTAGGAATTAAAACTAATTATTAAAAGCTATAATATAGCCGGAGTTTGTCATTAATATTCCTAACGCCAATATTACAAAAGATAACAGAAATATTAATTAAAGAATACATATTATGAAAAATAAAGTCATACTTATTATTACAATGTTGCTGGTAATTGTATGTACCATTATTATATATGCATTACTATTTGAGGAACAAAACAAACTCTTTTATATCAATGTAGGAATAGCTTGTTTAGCAGAAATAATCTTATTGGCTAATATTCCGATATTATCAAACGAGAAATTATTAACCATAAAGAATGTTTCATTATCCGTATCTCTAAATTTATTTGCTATTGTGATATTTCTATGGACGGCTGGATGTAGTTTGTTAATGGATCAGGATAGTAATCTGAAAACCCTATATATCGGCTTGCTAGTAATTACTATTATATTCTTTATTATCAATGGAGCAACTGTAATAATGGCTGGTGGAGTTACAGAAAAAAAGCATTAGACATCCAAAGTACTATAGAAAATAAAAAGATGTTTTCTGCATCAATTGATAATTATTGGATTGGAACTAAAAATGAACTGGAAAATATAAACTCTGACTGGAAAGACAAGACATTACAATCTTTTAAGATAGTACTTGATAAAATATCCATGATCCCAGCCTATAAACTTGACAGGCATTCGGAGATTGTAAATGAACTGACTGAAAAGTTGAATGAAATCCATGAACTATTTCAGAAAGTAGCAGGCTCACCAGAACAAGGTGAATTGCAATCACATACTACTTTAAAGATTAATCAGCTAAGGAACTACGTACAAACAATTAAATCAACATTATAACTATGCAGGAAGAAATCAAATGCCCCCAATGTGGAGGAAATAAATTTAGTGATCGTGGAAATAATACATATAAATGTATGTATTGTGGAAGTACATTTAGCACCAAGAAACTGGAAGAAGTCAAACCTCACGAAACCACAAAACAAGCTAATCCTTCTTCAAATGTTACTGTAAATGTTAATGTTGATAACCCAAGACAGCAAAAGTCCCAAAGTAATATGGGAAACCAAGTAGCTAAAGGGATGGCAGGTGGAGCAGGAATGGTAGCAGGTGGTTGTCTGACAGGTACAGCTATAGCTATTATAGTACCAATAGCAATCTTCTTTTTCATTATAGCTTTCATTAATAGTTGCGTAGAAGGATGTGCTTCTGCTCTTACAGGTGGCTAACTTAAAATTGTAATATAATGGACGATTTATATAATAAAGCAATATCTTTTTATAATGAAGGAGAATATGAGGAAGCTTTAGATGCAATACGTAATTCCTCTATGGCTACATCTAAAGATGGGCAAAATTTGATTCGTGAATGTGAAAAGCTTATATTAGAACAGCATGTCTATCTAATCAATGAGTATATCGAACAGCGAGATTATCTTAACGCACTGAGAAAGAAAGAAGAATATAGGACAAAATATGGTTCAAATCCCAAAATAGAGAACATCATTATTCCATATGCATCAGTAATGGTGGACCAGAAGGAATGTTCAGAACATCAAACATCAAACAATCAGTCTCAACAAAGTGTCAAAAGAAAGCTTCCTTTATATAGGAAACTTTTTTGTATGAAACGAACGGGGCTTATCATTATTGCTATAATTGTATTGAGTCTAATAAGTTTATTAGGATATCGGAGCTATAAATCAACTGGTGAGTTACAAAAGAAGAGGCTCTATGAAGATTCTATCCGTGTTGCAGATTCAATTGCAGCAATAGAAGCTGCCGAAGAAGAATATCAAAGACAGATGGCAATTGAAAAAGAACAAGAAGAATTTGGTTTAGAAGTTTCTAATGATGTCCCTAACCCTACAGTTGGATCGACTATTATTGGATTTGAATATTACGGGATGATCAATGAAAAGTACCCAATAGTGATGAGACTTGGTTGGAGAAAACCGAATGAAATAGGAGGAAGCTATTATTATGTAAAAAACGGCAGTAACAATACACTGGAATTATCCGGTTCTATGAATTCCAACGATTACATGATATTGAAGGAATATAATTCGGCAGGGGAGAATACAGGAACATTTGAAGGTAAATGGAGTTTGAATAGTTATTCCGGCACTTTTACGAATTATAAAGGGGTAAAGATGCCATTTAAATTATATAGTGAAACTACAGCAACAAATGATTCAGATATAATATTTAATAGTTATCAGAATTCTCGTTTTAATTACACGATTACATATCCTTCATTCCTTAATAAAAGGCAAGAGTCTGAAAATGGAGACGGGTGTAAATTCTATATGGATGATAATACTTATTTGATTGTTTCGGGGATGTATAATGCTTTAGATGAAAGCATCATATCCAGATATAACGAATACAAAAGTAAGTCGGTAACATACAGTATACAAAAAGATAACTGGTTTGTAATTTCAGATTATACATCCGATGGAAATATCTTTTATACCAAGACTGCTCTTCAAAATGGAGTCTTTTTTACTGCGACCTTTTATTATCCAGTAAAAGATAAAGATAAATACAACTCAGTAATAAAGAAGATATTTACGAATTTCCCTTTAAAGTCAAATACATCTTCTATCTCAAATAGTTTATCCTCCTTTTTTAGTAAGAATGTGGGTAAATATCCATCTGATATAAATTTACTAGAATTTCCATTATTAAAAACACGTTTAATAGCATTAGTTGGAAATAATAATTATAATTTTATTAAAACATATTTTCAGGTTGTAACACCTATAAAAATAGGCTTCAATAAGAATCCAAATCTGTACGAAGTTTCAGGTGGTGAGGAACATAATTGCATGTCCAATAATACCACTATAGTCTACAACCAGCAATTGGACAATTTGACAGTGCAACTTATAAAAGAAGGAAGTGATCCATTTATATTTCAAGAGAAAAAAGATGATTCTCCATTCGAATAGTTATATTATGGATTGATTAAAGATTAACGAGGTATCATTAATTTGGTATCTCGTTTTTTTATTTCCTCCCTATTCGAAAAATGCCGAAACTCTACTACGAAGCCTTGAAATTCCTAACTATGAATTAAACACTTAAATTTATGACAGACACATCCCAATTATGGTATTCGCTCAACAAGGATTGTAGTGACATATCAAGAACTCCGGTAGAATCATACTCCGATTCGAAAGAGACAACGAATAAATTCTCCGATGATATAAAGGCTTTAGGAGAATATTTCCCTCAACTGGCTTCTCTATTGAATAAAAAGGATAGTACGGGCTATAACTTAACATTAGAAATAAGCCTTAAAGAAATATTTGTTCTATGTCCACGTGGAAGATGTAGAGCAGACAGATATGGAAAACTCCAGGAATATCTGAAAGAGAATTTTAACATAACCTTAATTATTAAATCACAAAAAACGAAGTAACATGAAAGTAAAAAGATTTTCAACAGCCAGAGATAAAGAATTGAAATGTACTGATCCCGAAAGCTATATTGATGAGAACGGTATCTTATACCCCCGACTAGCAAAGATGCCAATACAGGACTTGTCTTTGATAGCCAATTTTAGAGTGGAAATGATGAAGCGTTATTATACAGGAGATATACGGGAAGTAGATTACCCCATAGTCGAGCTTCTAATGGACGGGCTCTCTGATATTCCGGTAAGACACAGAATCAGTTGTTTTGAAAATGCAGTATTCATCCAGATAAAATATCCCCCTAAGTTATATGCGACTGATGATACTAATTACATCTCTATAGAACTGGCTGCTCATATATTCAGTCTGACTACCTCTGATATGACAGATATAGCGGATGAAGACGGGGAATTATATGAAGATGAAGATGGGCATTCATTGGTTAGCCTAGAATGGCTGATAGATACATATGAGGATCGGTTATGCCAACTTGTTAATTACGAGAAACTAAGTTTCAAAACTGACGGACAAGGAGAAATATCAATAATAATAGAAAGAAAACTAGAATAACATGAAGAAGAAAATATTTGTGATGGGCAAGGTGTATGATTTGGGTACACAAGGAGTCAATGAGGTTGAAAAACTAGTTCAGGCGGATCTGGATAAGATTTTTAATTCCGGTGGAGTCAAAATTAAGCTTAGAGAAGTATCTGGGAAAACATTGGAACTGACATTTCTCCGTAAGTACAGGAAGGGGGAAATAGACTGGCTGAATTATGATCCAAAGTTGATCTATAATATTGATGCCAACATAATCACCGGGCATAGTTTTAATGGTTTCAAAGTACCGGATTACTGGGGAGGGGTGCCATATGGTTACCCTTTTTTCATGCCGAAGAGAGAATTTATGAAGTGTTACAGAAATTCAGCTGTAATGCTTGGGGCGGACCAGATAGAGAAAGTTAAGATCACAGCGCTGCCGGAGAAGATAGTGATAAGGTTGGTGTTTTAAGAGAAAAGGAGAGAAGATAGTTAGGGATAGCTGTCTTCTCTCTTTATTTTTTGTTTTTATAAAGGTACTAAGAAATATAAAATTATCAACAAATATACCGTGGCAAATAGCAAACCCTTAAAAGTCATAGTGGCAGCTTTCATAACAGTTTATGACTAGAAATAAATTAAATCAACCTTAAATTCTCTTTATTGCAAATGAAATATTTCAAAATAGAAATTTAAATAATAAACTAGCAGAAATGAGTATTACAACTTTTTCTTAACTTCAATATATTTACTAATTTTGTATAGACTGTAAATATTATGTATACTGGTATATAGTGTTATGGAAAAATGCACAATAACAGGATACATCGTTTTTATGAACTTTATCCATGTAGGTATAACTTTGCAACATAATAAGGAACGTAAATATGACAGAAAAAAGAACTATTGGAAAACTTATCGAAAAAGAGGTTCGCAAGCAACAACTTTCAATTGTTGAATTTGCAGATAGAATTTGCTGTAAAAGGAATAACGTGTATAATTTGTTCACTCGTAATAATATGGATATTCAACAACTTGCATTAATATCCAAAGTATTAGGACGTAATTTTTTCAAAGAATTATCTGAAGACTTAGAGTTTGCCAATGAGACGGATGAGTCAGAAGAAGATATTCAAAACAGAAAAGCCGTCTCTCAGTTTATGGAAGTAGCCCCAAGAGTATTACGAAAATTGAATGCCTCCCCCATCATTGTATTTAGTGTCAGTGAGAATGGAAAATACGAAGGATGTCCCGTCCCAGACTTTATGCTTCCCGATTATGCTATCTCTTTTACAATTGGAGAGACCTTTCAAGAACGTGCAAAAGATTTCTATCATCCAAGACTTATCTCTATTGAAAGTTTCCAAAACAAAGAAGGCATTGCAATTGAGATCTCGACAAATCATCTGCATGACTCCCGTATCATAAATATAAAGTTAGACTATAAATCAGAAGATGAATGGTATGATACTTTAAAATTCGCTCTTGAAGTCTATAATTCATTTAGAAAATAAAGTTAGAACCGTTATGAAAGTAGATATTGATATATACACAGAGGTCAAAGATTGTACCTATAAAGATGAACTCTATTCTGTTCGTGATAATGGAGCAGTCTTTCGTCACGCCAAAGATGGACACAAGCCAAGGAAACTGGATGAACAATGGCTCTTTGGTACTAAGAATGAAAAAACAGGATATATGACTATAGGAGGGCATCGAGTCCACATAATTGTTGCAACAGCGTTCCATGGTAGTCATGATTCAAAAAGAGACATAGTAGACCATATTGATACTAACAGATGTAACAACCGACCAGAAAATTTGAGATGGCTCACAAGGTTAGAGAATGCATTGAACAACCCCGCTACACGAAAAAAAATAGAATACCTATGTGGCGGTGATATTCAAAAATTCATCGATAATCCAAGTTGCTTGAGAGATCTTACAGGTACAAATCAAGATGTAATGTGGATGAGAACGGTTACACAGGAAGAGGCCAAAGCAGCTTATGAACGGGTTATGAAATGGGCTGAAAAACCGAGCAAGCCGTATTCCAGTGCAGGTAATATGGGAGAATGGATATTTGCCCAACCTGATTCTCCGATAATTCAAGATACATATAGGCAAGTTCTGTTCCCCGCTCTTTCACCTGATACAGCCTTGCAACGTGAATGGAAAACACCCACTGAATTCCCACTTTGCCCTATCCAAATCAGTGAGACTCCACTTACTTCATATATTGATAACCTTTGTGTTGGGAAAGTTATAACGAGAAATCAATATACTACTCAAATTATAGATGATTTTGCTCTATGTAATGAAAATCTAATAATGGTAATATGTCATAGCCTGTCAGAGGATATAAAGAAATACACCTCTGTTTCTATAACTTTTGAGGATGGTAAATATATCCATGAAGGGCGTACATATTTTGAAGAACGTGGAGCACAAAAGGCTCTCACAATAGCCAAAGGCTTGGAGTGGGATGGATCGGACGGAATTGACGATTATTGCTAATATTTATTGTATACATTATGATTGTACCATCAATGACGGAGCAAGAAATCCGTGAAGAACTATTGAAAGATTTAGCAGACTTAGATAAACCAATGGAACGATTTCGTAAGAATTTCAGATCTAAAGTTTTGAAGTCTTATAAGTTTCCAGTAAAAACTTCGTATGACTGTAAGAGTGTCAAAAGAAAAAATCTTTTTGTCGTAACTTTTACCGCTGATAAAAGAGGACAGCATGATAATCCCAACATAAGTATGTACTGTATATATGAACGTAAGGAAGGGAAATACGCAGCTGTTTATCAACCTATGACACATAAAATAACAATATATGCCCCCCATTTCTTCAAAAGATACCAAGAGCGTATCCTTAAAGATTATAATTTACCAATGCTTGAAATTATCAAAGAATACTTCAGAAACTGTTGGGGATTAACCTGTGTTGAGATTGATGAGAATTTGGAAACAACCTACCAATGTTTTGAAGGACATTACAATGATGAAGTGATTGATTTTGTATCAGTAACGGCAGGAGGTTACTGTTTTGGAGAGAAGCATGGAAATGTCTCTATTATAAAGACTATTATTTCGGAAGAGATGCTATCTGAAAAACAAAAGACATTTTTCTATGACTTAAAAAAACTATGTGATAATATTCAGATAGATTACAGTAGCAAAGGAATAAAGTATACAATATCTCCAATTGATAAATGAAATCACTATGGTTGGAAGGAGATAGTTGCAGTAGGTAATTCTATAAGTAACTGGATTTTAATAGAATACGTGCATAAAATTCCTCTGCTTAGTGGTAGAGGATTATTTATTGATACTAACATCATAACTGGGCATGGATTCGATGGTTTTAAAGTTCCCGTCTATTGGGGAGGAGTCTCATACGGTTATCCATTCTTTATGCCAAAGGAGGAATTTATTGATTGCTATAAGAAGTCAGCGATTAAACTTGGAGGAAGCAGGTTGAAGTTTGCAGAAGTTGGAATAATGCCAGATAAAATCATATTGGGGTTGGCATTTTAAGTGAATGAAGAAAGGAGGATAGTTTAAAAGCTATCTTTCTTTTGTTATCTTTGTAGGCAGTACTATATGTAGTTTTCAATAATGAGAATAATAACAGTACTATTCAACAGACAATACAATATAACAATATGAATACCGATAGATTGATACCGATGGATTATATTGAGTTGCAGTTTAATCAGTATCTAAAATTATCCAATAACAAAAGAATTATATTTTCAGGTAGAAATCCTCATATTTATTGTAGAAAAACTATTATCGAATAAAAAGTTGCATAAAGAAAAAATCACATATTTAATGGTTTACACGAATAATTAGTCACTCCACACAGGACGAATAGGGTTTAATGAATAAGCACCTCCATGACAATGGGCAAATGAACAATAATCATTAGCAAAACTAAACCATATAGCCATGTTGCTACCTTTGTCAGAAATATCTCCAGTCCAATAAAATCCTATCGGTTCTTCAATATATATTACCTTATTATTTAGCGCACAATAATGACTGGATTCTGTATAAGGCAAAAAGATACTGTTACCATTAGCCCCGGTAAACAGCATACCATAAACACCATTTTTTATAATTTCCTTTCGGGTACATTTATGCTCCAATTCACTTACTTCAGCATCTGTTGGCATACGCCAATGCCCTCCTTTTCTCACAGTAGCAGCATCATAAGACGTTCCACTTATATGTTGAAGTGGAAGATTATTGTCATATATATAATCAAATATATCATAATGTTCGGGATTACGTGGAGCTGTTTCTGCCCATGCAAAAAAGTCACCTATTTCTTCCGGAACTGATGCTCCTAAATTCTGTGGTGCCCACTTCACACTTAATCCTAAATCCACAGCATCATTACCGCCCCAAACAGCCTCTTTGATAACTTTACCTGCCTCATTATATAAAACAGCTTTCAACATATCATTATCCATCGACGGTGTCCATGTTACTGTTACTATTCCGTTCTCTGCTATCCCGTATTTTGATGATAACCTACCTTCTGACTCAAAAGTCACAAACTGCGGCAATATCGTTGGAGAAGACTTACCTAACAAATAATCAGTATCATATACTTCAAACGAAACAGTAATGGGACAGTCTTTCACAATTTCATTAGAACTGGCTTTATATATATGAATATCAGTAGGAGAACAAAACAGGTCTTTCTCAAAAACATTAAGAGAACCGGTCGTTAAATGTTCCACTTCATAATTCATAAACATTAAACTAAGCCCGGATTCAATATCCATTCCCGTAAAATTTCTCAATGCCCATGCACAATAATCGTTTGAAGGATCAAGCAGTGTCTTTCTGAAACCTCCTTTCAATTGGCTTCCAATGTAAGGTTTTATGTCGAATGAAGGACCAAGCAAATCATATAAGGTAACGTGAATTCTCGGATAAAGCCATGCCTTTGCCGTAATACTTCCTTTTCCTTCAATAGTTGGATAAATGGCTTTTTCATCGGATGTTATCTCTTTAACAGGTGAAATCCCATCGTTCTGTGACCATTTAATGCCTACATTTGCAGTGGCTGTATTTTGTACTCCCATATAAGCTGATATTTCCCCATTGGCTTCAATAGAAGCCCCTCTGTATAAATCCGCACTAAGAGTTACGCAAATCGGTACACCATTGACATTGAACCATACAAGAATCGGGCGAAACACATTATGCTTACATAATTCATCTTCGTTTTCTTGATATTGGATCTTACCAGCAATATCTGCGCGAAGTATAAAATTAGAATAAACATTTCCTTCTACCATTGCACTGACTTCAAGAGCTTTACTTTTATATTGTTTATAAGCATTATTTACTACTTCATTGACAGTCCGTCCACCAAAACTCAAATACATTGTCAAATCTATATTAACACCATAATTTGCTTTCTGCATATATACTTTTGAATTTTCGTCTTTATAAAATGTCATTCCGTCAAAATCTTTTTCCCAATCCCATAAATCGCCAGTTATATGACTTCCCTCACGTGAGACTGTGCGTGTTTGTGCCTTTCCATTTTCGTCACGATATACTATTTTAACCGGAGTATATACATTGTTTGAGGGGTATGCCCTGCTCTTTCCATGGTCAGATGTGGTCAATACAAAATCTGTATTAGCAAATATATCACACATGCTTCCAGGGGTAGCTGTTATAGAAATATTTTCTCCCTTTTTTTCTACACTTTGAACTATAACTATGTATCCGATAGTATCCGCATCAACAGTCAGAATATTCCCCGGGCGTATTTTTTCTGTAGACATATTTGAGGTGAATGTATACCTTCCCTTATCGGGATCACACTCTACAAGTCGGGTTGTTTCCTGATCAATATTAACATAATCAGGATTTACCAATTCTGTTTCATACTCTTCTTCTGAAGGTAGTGACATATTATCAGGCAAATTATCCTCTTCACTACACGCTATAAACAATATAATTAATAATGTATAGTATACTTTTTCATATAAATATCGATTAAAATCAAATAAACTACATCTGAATAATCAACATGACAAAATTGAAAACCGTGCCAAGTTATCAAAATAATTTTTATTTTGCAAGAAATTATTTAAGATATTCCACGGCTTCATTTAAGAAATCTTGTTCATTGCTTGTTATTGCATTAAAAATTCTTATATTCCTGTCAGCTCCCCAATACTTCAAATGCAGCTTTGCTAATTGATTAGCTGTTTCTTGCCATGCTTCCTTAGAACTATCTGAGCTCAATTCATTTCCACACAAATATTGTTCAAATAAGAGGATTTTGAGAGGTTCAACATTATTAGCATATAATAAATAAAATAAAAATATAGTTATCCTGGAACAGGAAACGTAAAGCATTTAGGTATTATTCGTTGAGATGCGAAATATAGATAAAGAGAATATTACTATGTACTAAGCCAAACTCAGAGTTATCTTTTCTACTGTCAGATAAAATAGAGTTTAGGTGACACAAAAGTTTTTCCAGAAAGATAAAAAATAAAATAAGTATCTAAACTTTTACTCTTTATTAACATATCCGAACTCATAAAACCACCACACTCCATAATAACATCAGCTATAGCGAAGAATGATATTGAATGAACAGATATTAATGATCACAACCAGAGCTATAAAAAGCCTACAATTATAAAAAAACATTAAAATATAGTTCATTGCTGAGAAAGATTTTATCCGTACAATAATATTTGCAGAAAAATTTCTTTTCTACATGTCGATTTCTTATGCTTACTACAAGAATTGAGCCCCTCTTTATTTTAACTTAGAGTATTTATATTCAAACAGGAACAAACTCTTCCCTGATAATATAAAAATGCCGAAGTAGAACCTATTAAGAAATAAACCTGAGTACTTATCTTTTATATAGTGACTTTAGCTGTAACATAAACTATTAGCTAATCTGTAACATAGACTGTAACCCAAGCTGTAATTTACAAGACATTTTCCTTTGATTATTAAAGTATTACATGCAACTGTAACCTATTATTTATTCCCAAATAGTATAGATTGTAGTCTATTAGAGTATGCCTTCCATATGCTTCACATAACAGGTTACACGACGATAATTCCAAAGAATATAAAGAGAAGCAAGCTTTGATATCTTGCATAATATAGTATTTGCCTTTAGCCATTTCAAACACGAAATCTGCACAGATCAGCTTCATCACATGATACAATAACAATACGCATCCCGGAAATTCTGTGACAATTCAGCATAGCCGATCCAGAATGAACATTGAAGGAAAAGATAATACTGGTACCTTATCCTTGTCAATATTGTAACCCATTTACAAAAACAGAAATAGGTTACAAAAGAAAGAAGGACGCTTCCTGTAGGAATAGGTATCAGCAGGATAATGGTGACAGGTTACACTGAGGTTCTTCCCGCTTGATACATTGCAGGTACTTATTGACAGTTTTTCTGCACAAACCCAAGGATTTGGCTATTTCCCCCTGTTTCAGCCCTTCTTTGTACATTTGCTTCATACGCTGTAATATCCCAGATGTTACCTTTCTGCGTTTGTTCGGTTTCACAGCAGAACCGGTTACCTCCTCCACCGTTTCAGGCTTCTCATCCTGGAGAACCGACTCACTTGAAGCAACGGAGGGTCCGGTGACTTCAGACATATCTTTCTTGAGATCAGGAGAAGTGACGGGAGTTCTCCGGGATTTCACAGGTAAGGGTAACGCATCCTTTTCGTTCATCCTGCCGACAAAGTGAAGAAACAGCCCACCCTCTTTGCTGATCTTAAGAACAGGCACCTCTTCATTTTTCTCCCCGCTCCTCGATTTGACAACCTTAAGGAAACGGTATTCTCCTCCCTTCCGGCATGGGCACAAGGCTACGATCGTATGGGCTATATTCTTGAGTTCCTTCGTACCTATAATATCCTCCGAGTATACAGGTTTCCATGGCTTGTCTGTCTTAACGAAGCTCAGAACAAAGACAGTCAGGCAATGACCTCCCTGCCGATAGTTTACTATAATACTTTTCAGGGATTTATAAAACTTCTGCATACGATGGGGATTATCGCTTCCATCATAACATCCGGGATGGTCAATGATGATCGTGCAGTCTTCCCTGTATTTCCTTTCTTCCGCACGCTGACGGATGTACTTTTCCAAGTCATCAATAGATGATATCTCTCCCGAAGGAACCACGGTAAAAGTGTCGGGATAATTGACGTCTCCTCTCCCATAACGTTCATACAGTTCGTCCTCACCGTTTTCACCGTCAAGGTACTCCACCCTCTGCTTCATGGTATCCCACTTGTCACCCAATATGCTCTTAACTATCGCATAGGGCTCGGATTCTTTACCCCCGGCCATCGCCAGACCCATTTCTACAGCAAAAATGGATTTTCCCATACCTGTCTGCGCACAGATTACATGGAGTTCTCCTGGGGCGAAAAGGCCTCGTTGATGGGACACTGCGCTTTGTCCCTTGTTCCATCTGAGAATATCATTCAGTGTTATGGATTTGACGTTTCTAGAGGGCTGCTGGGAAGGTTGAACCTCCTTTTCTTTCTTTGGAAAACGGGGCTTGATAGTATTAAAGAATTTTATACCCTCCCTGATTAATTTTAGACATGCAGTACATAAAACAACAACAGCTGTCATTTCTTTTATAGTCTTTAATTTCATAGTTTTTTTTAGTTTTAAGTCAATTTCAGCTCCTGTGTGCATAAAAAATGCAGGGGCTTGAAAAATAGGGCGCGAATATACTACTTTATTTTGAATCAGACTGTATATATGAAGAAAAATGCAGTCATTAACATATTTTACACTAGCCCCATATGCTTTTGTTGCAATCTCTCGTAAAATTTGTGTATTACCCCAATAGGGGCTTCTGTGAATTATACATCTCTTTATCGTTTTACCGTCAGGTGGAATAGATTGTTTCCCATTGTCTCCAAGGAATCTGCTTCTGGGTATAATTGTTATATCATAGAATAATACTTCTCGGAAATAGGTTACAACTCCCATATAATATATCTTATGTAACCCTTCTTGAGAGTTTGTTGATTCGTGTGTTGTTGATAGGAAGGATTACAAAAAAGGCAACCTAAGCTACCTTTCATTTACCTTCAATCCAATTATTTACTTACATCCCAATCAAAAGAATAGACATAACCATTGATAGATATATTTATAGTTAGAATCTTTCCCTTTTTTCTTTTAATGTTCATATATCCTATTATACCCTCATTGGGATGTACTGTTGTCTTCTTCAGATATCCTTGCCTTTTTATTTCCCTATCATTATCCATCATTTTACCCAATGTTTGTAGTTGATAAGATGATGCCATATTAGCTTGAAAAGCCGCATTTGCATCATAATGATTGGTCACTGTTGTATAAGCGGTACCATTTGACGAATACAATGTGGAATAAGATGTAGAATATCCGGCACTTCCTGCACTAAGCCCAGAAGAAAAGCCATATAAGGCCATAGCCCAGTTTTGAGACTTTCTTATCTTTTTCTGAAATGCTTCATTTGTGTATACCATTAATTGATAATTATCTCCTCTATTAGTCAGCAAATGAGAAGTAACATCGTCCGGCGTAAATATGACCGACGAATCACACTGATTCTTGATGAAAATATCAACCCGATAATATTTTCCATAATCATCCTTCGTTTCATAAGTCGTAAGGCCAACAATAAAGCCATTCACATTTCTATATGCCCAAAGATTTCCATCATTATATTCTGTCATAACCGTAGAATCATTTTCTGATAGAATTAAAGTTTGTGCTTTGGATATTATTGAAATACACACAAAAAGAAATAAACATATATATTTCATACCTTCAATATAATTTAGATAAGTTACATCATAAGATGAGATTAAAATATAAATACGAAACTATAAATAATATGTGAAATATCCAAAAATAATTTAGCTGTAAAAAATAATAGAGAAGTAATCTACAAATACTAGCGTATTATATTTCCTTTTTTCATTACCACATAATCAAATTACAGCTTATTCCTACCCCAACATGCCGACCGCCTGGATAACAAAATTCTACCTGCAAGCCTAACCCACAAAACTTCTTCTTCAGGATGATGGTATTGTCATTCGTCACAGTCTGATACATAGTTTTAGGAAACACTATCAAACTGTCCTGTATCGGACGATATCCACTTACCATACACATTAAAGACTGTCTTCATAATAAGCCTGTGTACATTGAACTGCCGTGTCGCCTATACACATCAGGCTCACTGTCTGCATATCCTTTCGTGACCTCATTCCGGACAAGCATTCTCCAGCAACTCCATACAAAATGGAAAGTATAAAAAAATCCCTGGCCAAACTGATCGGTGTAAGTCCTTCATGCTTCAAGTGACTATATTTCCGGTAAATGCGAACCGACCTTAAAAGTAGCCCGTGAGAGCAGTCGGAAATTGAATATTGATGCCAGTATCGTATTAGGAGTATAATCCCGACAATTCCGAGATTTCCGACATCTGCATATATAAGATTGACGGCATTTTTATTTCTTGGGGTTAGCCGAAGGCGAAGAGTAAGTGAACGGAGTGAGTAATGACATACATAACTCCTGGAAGGAAATAAAAGTGTTATAAAAAAGTGTGCAAGTCGTGTACATTTTATAATAGAAGTACATTTTTTGTAAGCTTTTTATTTCATCCTTCGGCTATGTATCATATACATGTACTCTCCGTCTCCGACTTACCCGATGAAGAAAGAAAAAAAAGAAGCCGGGGCATCCCTCAGCTTCTCTTCTTATAAAGATTTTCTATTACCTAAAACTCATGTTGCCATTGATTATCATATAACAGATCATAAACTTTCTTGTTTCAGATTATACCTTCTGATTAATTTGTAAACCGTTGATTTGTAAAACCTGTATCCTTTAGACGTTACAAATCCTTCTTTATTAAGAATATCCGCTATCTCCTGCAGAGTATGTTCCTCTTTTACTAATGTACGCAACATGGCGACAGCTCTCCTGTTATTGGGATTGTTATCCGCTTTCTCCCTGCAGGTTCTGATACTGTTCTGAATTGCCTGTTCATGTTTGTCCATTAAGTGTTCCGGATTACCCAGCCTGAAGCCTCTTGCCTTCTTAGCCTGTAGGGCGGATTTTGTTCTTGCCGCTATCAGTTCCGCTTCGTATTGTGAGATTGCCGACAGGATATGCAACACCATTTTATTGGCTTGTGGAAAATCACAAAACACGATCTCCACATCATTCTCCAGAAGATTTGACAGAAAGGAAACATTTCTTGCCAACCGATCCAATTTGGCAACGATCAGTGTCGCTTCTGTTTTTCTGCAAAGACTCAATGCTTCTTTAAGTTTAGGCCTGTCCTTTTTTCGGCCTGATTCAATTTCAACAAATTCAGCAACCGGAGTTTTGTCACGAAGATATTTCTGTATAATTTCCCTTTGTGCTTCAAGTCCCAATCCTGAATATCCTTGTTTCTGTGTGCTTACCCGAAGATAAGCAATATATTGATTGTTCATGGAATTTAAATTTTAATAGTTTTAACAGTAGTTCCGCTAACTAGATGGTCGTCTAATCTATGGAACCATTCACATTATTGCATAAAAAAGGGCTTTCCATGAGATTTCAAGTTCCTATAAACTCTACTTTTTCACAGAAAGCCATCTTTTTAAATTCTGAATATCTCAAAGATTCCCTATTACCTTATAATATCGTATGTATCAGAAATCCTTTTTTCATAATCATCCGTTTTTTCTATATTCTCGTCTATCACAGAAACAAGCATGTCCAGATAAACGTCTTCTATTATTTTTTCTTCTCCTTCAGAATCGGGGATAAGATGTACTTCAAAGAGATCCTTTCCTTCATCGAGAATGATCCGCACCATTCCTGTATGTATGAATCCCTGTACATGAAATTCCAGTCCTCCTTCGACCGGTTTTATCGTGTCCATATCTACTCCCCACGACATTACAACAATGGGTTGTGTCTTTAAGATTGACCATATATATCCTGCCAGTTTCAGATCATAATTTTTGTTCTCCATATTCAATTGTATTTAAGTTATAATATTCAGTATATATTCTCCTGTAATCCTCCATATCCAGTTCCGGGAAAACGGAGTGGTACATATAATAGAGGTCTTCTGCGCTCCATAACTCCCCCTGATCGAGCAGGGCAAATATTTCGTCTACAGCTTCGTCAAATTCATCATAACTCCTCCATCGTCTTGCTGGTATCTCAGGTTGGTGAGGATAAGGTTCTGTACAATTCTCAATGATATGCTCTACCAGTGACAGACAGTTCATGAGGTCTTTCTTTATCGTAAACTCATGGTCCGTATGTGGTTCGTAATATCCACAGCTGAGATTGATGCAACTGACCTGAAGCCCCCGTTCCTTTAGTTCCTGCACGTCCGTCATCATTCCATGTATTTCCTTGTATCCGAACTTCTTATATCCGGCAGTTTTTAGGAATTCGGGAGAACATAGTGAGGTCCAGCCGATTTCTGTAACAATGTCCTGATAACCCCGTCTGTCAGGCTGTATAACAAAGCGGCAGTCATAAAAAAAATCCATCACCGCTTTTCCAGAGCCTACACATCCTGTCTCTTCACTGACAAAGAACGCCAGTTTTAAAGTGTCATACCTTTTCAAACATTTGAGTGCTATCCATATCCCGTTCTTGTCATCGGCTCCGAGTCCTTCCTGTCTTTTATTCCGGGAGCTGTAACCGAATATGATTTCTCCCGTTTCAATAGGCAGGAAATCCTTTGAATGTAACCTCTGTACCTGGTCGAGATGCGCTACAATGCAGGGGTATGATTCCGCTTCCCCCTTTGTTATATACAAATTCCCGGCCGTGTCTGTTTCAACTTTGGTACCGGGAATTCTCTTGGTATAATTCCATATACACTTAATCATCGCCCGTTCTTTTCCGCTCGGGCTATAAACCTTGTATAATTTCTTAAGCAATTCCATAATTTTTATTTTTTTTGTGGGTTAAACATTTATTTCATTCATCTCGTATGCATAAGGCAGTCCTGTTTTTTCATCTATCCCGTCATAAAGTTTGCCGTTCAATTTATGAAGTTCTTCCGCTTCCAGCAGTCTTTGTGCTGACTCTACGGATATTGTCTTTATCTCATATTCACAGAGGACATTGTTCCATATTCGGTATATGGTTATGTCTCCTGCATGCTCGTAGTATTCCTCATCATAGTCGGAATAATGCCAGTTTTCCTTTTTGTACTCTTGTTCCGCTTTCTTCCGGCATTCTTCACAGCAATAGTCCTTCTCCGTTATGTCTGAATAGTATTTATCCTCTTTCAGGAAATCCTCTTCACATTCGGAGCATGATAGTACGTCGGAGTCATGGTGGTATTCTTCCAGTTTCTCTATCCATGTAAATTCTCCCAGATTCTCTACATCACAATAATATTCCTGTCCATGATAATATACGGTGGTGGTTTCACGACAATTGTATTCATGGAAATCATCGTATTCCTCCTCACCATTCAAAGAACCGTCAGTAATATCAAGTGCGATGTCGCCACTTCCATAATTGTCCGCCGTTCCTTTAGATTCATTGTACCACTTGAATGAATCCTGGTAGCTTAGCGTGTCATCCCAGTCCAGGTCACATTCTATTCTGAATTTCCTGTCTGACAATGAATTCTCCTCCAGGTCAACAAAAGCCCTTGAATCACCACATCCGGCACCGACTTTCTTGTAACCGTCAATGTGTCCCCCCTTTATCAGAGCATCTATTAAAGCACGTTTGAGGGAATTGTTCTCATCGGTAGCGTATTGTCTTTCCGCCAGTCTCCATATTTTTCCATTCTGGTCTGTAACCCTGTTGTAGATGACACACCTTGCTGTCACCTTTCCTTCTTCATTGATCAGGTATGCCGCGCTTGCATCGACTGAATTCGTATAGAAATAATGCAGTTTCCTGTCTACCATGCAGGAATGAAAATCTCCTTTACAGCAGTCTGATGAATAGATTCTCTCAAAGTCTTTGTCAACATGTAGTTTATTCTTCGGTAACCTGCCGTGAGTATACCCTTGCCAGTCCGCCGAGAATTCTTCGCACAGATAAGTCACTACCTGTTCAGGGAGGGTTCTGCCGAATTCTGTTTCCAGTATAAGGGAACGGTAGAGTTTCCCCGCTTTCATTTTAAACACCTTTCCTCCGTTTTCATGGTTAATGTAGCGGATTGATCTGGTATCCCCGTCTTTACACAGCCCTTTCAGTTCGTCCGTTTCAAAGTTCCTGGAGTAAAAGAAGTATCCGTCCAGCTCCAGAACATAACGCAATGACATATCTGAGTGCCCGCTTATAATTATTGTCCGGGTAATGGTCTTCTTCAGTTCCGCCATTGAGGAAATATGAAGCAGCGTATAGTTGTTTGTCTCTATTGCTTCATGTAGTAATCTCTTGTTCCTGATATATGCCAGCAGTATCTTGTTTTTTCTGCTGCATACCCCGTTTCCATGCTTGATAATTCCAAACATGTCCTTGAATTCTTCATAATTTTTAAATTTGTAGTATAACATAATCTTTCTTGTTTTAAAATGTTGGTAAATAAAAAAGGAGGACACCACGTTGATTGTGATATCCTCCTCAGATATAATTCTGGTATGTTTCAACCGTCTCTCAAATGAATGGAATATGTAGTTCTTCCAGCACTTCCATTAACTTTTTTGCACCTTTTTTTGATGCTTCATTTCTTAGGTCCGTCCTTCTTTGAGGATCTGCATACACTTTCAATATCTCTACAATAGTCCTGAATAATGTCTGTTGTAGGGTTTGGTGAAATGTTGTCGTTGCAAGTGCGAATCGTTTTTCATTCCACCCGTAATCATTCAAGGCCCTTGCCAATTCCTGTGCCGCCTTGAACTCTCTGCTGTTTTCAATTTCAAATCTTTCCATTTTTCTTTCTGATTCGTTTTTAGTTAAAATATAGTTGCATTGAACGGCCATTTTTCTGCGTCAGTATCAATGAGCTGGTGTACATATTTATCTGACGGATATGCCTTTTCGGCTTTTAAAGTGGCTGCAATATAATTTGTTGCTTGTACCGTCAGCGAGGGCATCATTTCTATGAAGTCCTTATACGTTTCCCCCTCTTCGGTAATTAAGGTATATTTGATTATATCGAAGGTGTAATGTGCCATACTTTATTCCTTTCCATTTTATTCAGAACCATTCCCGTTTTACTCACCGGTGTGCCCTGTCCGTTCATTTTCTTTTCTTAGCAACTGAAGTTCCATCTTCTCCGCATCAAATTCATAATTCATGCACTTTTTAAAGTTTCCCATTAAAAGAAGCAGGGGGAACAATATCCCATGCCTGCAATTCCTTCCGTGCTCGTCTAGTGCTGATTTACAAGTGTCACATTTGTATATGTCCTGTATGCATGTTATTTTCATATGTTTTTCTCCTTTCTGATTTTAATTCAACAAAAAAAGGGAGAAAGACCTTGTTTGTTATTTTTAGATCTTTCTCCCTTCATAGGATTTTGGGATGTCCCTGTCTATCCTAGGAACCATCCGTAATTTTCAGTGTCTTCTCCTCTCAAGGCTTTCTGAATGCCCACTGCAAAGTCTGTGGCGTTCTGATTCCTTTCGAGAAATTTGTCAATATAGGACTGTTTGGCTGCCTCGTTAAGAAGTTGCATCAGGTCCCAGCATGAAATTTTTGCTCTTCCGCGTAAGCCGAAGTTAGGGTTGTCAATATAGCCTTTGGTGGCTGCATTGATGTTTGAATCACCTAAGATAACTTTCGGCAATTCTTTCATCTGTGATGCCGGTAAAACCTGGTAAAGCCGTAAACGTCCGATTATCTGGCAGAATTGTTCCTGTGAAATCATCGTTCTTCCCAGATTCTCAAGAAGTCTCAAATTTTGTTCGGGGTTGAATTCCCGGAACAGTTTTAGGGCGGCTATATAGATATCCGTATCGCCCATCACTTCCAGACGTCCTGTCAAGCCGTCACATGTCAGCATAAGATTGCTGCATACCCTGACTCTCCATCCGATAAAGATTTTAAATTTTTCAGGGGATTTTTTTCCGTACAGGTTCTCTTCGTTCAGGCTTCTTACGCCGCCGATACAAAGATGCACTTCCTCACCGTTCATTTCCCGACATATGGTTCGGATATGAAAACAGAATGCCATCCTCTGATAATAGATGGTTTCGTCTTCAGGTTTGAGTTCTTCCTTCCTTTTTGTCAGTGCGGAAGGATGTCTGCCTAAAATCTTGTGTGAGACTCTGATTTCCGTATTACCGAAAGTTTCTCCTGCAAAAAATATGCTTGCCGCCTCCTCAATACGGTGTATAAAAGTCTGGTGGCTGATTGTAAGCTGGTTGTCTCCAAAGCTGGGTACAATACAGTTCGTTTCCAGTTCTTCAAGTGTAATGCCTGAAGTGTTTGATTCAATAAAATTGGGATGTTCTTTCTCCTGTTTCTTTTCCGATACAATTACTGCATCTTCGATAAAGGTTGGGTTGATTATGCCCATTTTTGTCATCATTCCTTGTTGTGGAACGACAGACAGTTCTCTTGTAGTTTCCATATTTTTATAGTTTTTAATTGGTTAATAAAATCCGATAAAAGAAAAAGCCAAGAGGTTTATTTCTTTGCTTTTACAAATATTCCTCTTAGCTTCTTTATTCCCTTGAGTATGGATGTTGTTACCTCAAGGATAGTTATAATTACGTCCTGTGCATTATCATAATCCATTCACTAGACGTTTCTATGGGTTTTCAGTTGCTACATTGCCTGTATCAACTTTACTTGCGGCGGATTTACGTTTGCTCCTACCACTATACTTCTCTACAAGTTCCACAATAGTTGAACCTGCCACGATGATCTCAGCAATGTATGCTGCGATTCTGATTCCTTTCATTAAATGTTTCATTTTTCTCTTGCTTTTTGTTGTTGGTTAATAATATGTTCTTGTTCTCTTGTCTTTTATTCTTATTTCTTATTCTTGTCATATATAAGGGTTTAAGGTGAAGAGAGGGGGAGGAAGAAGTGTAAAGAAAAGGAGAAGAAAAAATAAAGAGCCGTTATCAAGACTCTTCGTCCTGACTTGGCTCTTTGATAGGCTGTCATACTTTCATTACCCAGACTGTAGCTGTGATAATTACCGATACCGCTGCTATCCTTCGAATTGAATCGCCCAATGATCTTCTAAGTATTGGGGTCAACCCGGAAATTGTTTAATCTTGTTTGAAGCTTATGTGCACCATTTACTACCGGTGCAATCTCTACGCTTCAATTTATTCTCATCTATAAGAGTTTGAGGGGGTGAGAGAGGGAGAAAATTATAAAGAGAAGAGAAATTATAAGAACTACTCTTTTAACTATACATACTGAAAAACATCTTCTTTGATAATCTGAATCATTTTAATTACTTTTATAGCAAACAAAAAACAGCTAGTTATAAATAATAACAAAAATCAAATAATCCGCTTAAAATTGGAGATGAAAGAAATATGCGAATAAGTACTGTATATTCCCTCTGCCATAAGAAGCGTAAAAGAATAATTAGGAATCTTACCCACCCAATAGTCAACTAGCATTATAACAGAAATAGCAGATATGGAATCATGGTAAAGTTTCAATCCACACACCTACATGAGGTGTGACGGTGGGTCTATATGAAAATTATCAGATTGCGAATGTTTCAATCCACACACCTACATGAGGTGTGACCAATCGAGTATATCTTCTCACGTTGACAATTAAGTTTCAATCCACACACCTACATGAGGTGTGACGTATGTCCTTTTTCTGTGACACACCAGTGTTTGATCGTTTCAATCCACACACCTACATGAGGTGTGACCCTCAGAAGCGTCATCAGCAAGATTCGTGTTAAGTTTCAATCCACACACCTACATGAGGTGTGACGATATTATCGAGAGTATTAGGATTAACCTTAAAGTTTCAATCCACACACCTACATGAGGTGTGACTCTGCATCTCCTTCATACCAGTGTAATGAGCCATGTTTCAATCCACACACCTACATGAGGTGTGACGTCTACACGAGGACAGTATCGAGGAAATTGAAAGTTTCAATCCACACACCTACATGAGGTGTGACTTAATTTTTACATTCTTCGCGCTTGCTTTTCGAAGTTTCAATCCACACACCTACATGAGGTGTGACACTGTTGTATAATCGGAATCCTCCGAAAAACAGGTTTCAATCCACACACCTACATGAGGTGTGACCGAGATATTAAAAGAGTATGAATTCAATAGACTAGTTTCAATCCACACACCTACATGAGGTGTGACTGTTAATGTTAGTCACTGTATCAACAATTGTGCTGTTTCAATCCACACACCTACATGAGGTGTGACTTTTGGTTGGATATTAATATTGGTACTGTCTACTGTTTCAATCCACACACCTACATGAGGTGTGACCTTGTCTATATTGGAGCAAAACTGTTCTACTTTTGTTTCAATCCACACACCTACATGAGGTGTGACGTCTACACGAGGACAGTATCGAGGAAATTGAAAGTTTCAATCCACACACCTACATGAGGTGTGACTGTTAATGTTAGTCACTGTATCAACAATTGTGCTGTTTCAATCCACACACCTACATGAGGTGTGAC